>Ga0099797_100242_pt2 | contig 35432 bp, 27 predicted proteins | sample Uncmet_Sort48C_1_FD_89871 | JGI IMG/M metagenome (GOLD analysis project Ga0099797, IMG submission 89871) | Marine eukaryotic communities from CALCOFI LINE 67, Pacific Ocean - C012_Sort48C_1 | ecosystem: Environmental > Aquatic > Marine > Oceanic | place: Pacific Ocean: Monterey Bay | collected... | reverse complement strand
CGGAGGATTGGGGGGGTCGGGATCCATGTGGCGAAAGGGGCGGGCGGTAGTTTTTCGAACATGGGGACTCGATGGCGGTCGGGGGACCCTGGCGCTTGGTGTTTTCGTTGGTGTGTACAGTATGTCATTGTGTTCCATCTTTTTCCTTTTCTATTTGGTGGGGTGTCGTGTCGTTTCGATAGAACATAAGAAGGCCCGGGGATTTATCGTCTTGTATTTGAAAGCTGGGCGGTCTGTTGTCGATGGTAATCCAGCGGCAGGGCAGTGGTTGGCGGTTGTGATGTGGGCCACGTTGGCGGTGGGTGTGGTTGTGTATATCCGGGCGTCCGATGTCTCGTGTCGTTGTTTGCCGACGCAGAGTCGTGGCGGTCGGTCGGGGCGCCGTGTCGAGGCGAAAGTATAATATTATGGCGGAGAAATACGCGCGGAAATTTGCGATGGAGTCTATATATTATGGCTTGAATTTCGGGCCGTCGATGGTATGTGTATCGTCGCGGAAAAATTAATGTCGGAATTGGTCGCATGATGACGATCGAGGAAGAACCGCGAAAAAAGTCGGCAAGTGTCGACGCCGGCGTCGATGTCGGTAGGGATCCGATGCCAGAGGGGACTCGATTGCAGTCGGATCCATGGTGTATGTGTTGCCTGTGGGAGTCATGTGGCAGGACAAGCAGGCTAGGATCGTCGTCCTCGGGGTATCGGTGATTCGATGTGGTATGTCGATGGGGTGTCTTTCTCTGGCGGTAGATTGTCGAGCGGTTTCCCCCGTCGTGAGCGTGGCCATCGTCGTTGCAAAATTTCGTCTATTGATACGGACTCAACAGTTTCAAATTGGCGACATTGTCTCGAGGGGCCGGGGAATTTGATCGTAATGATTAAACTTACGGCACGCCGTACGGTCGGGAGGGTTACCGTTTCGGCGCGAGTATGTGGGTGGTATATTTGGTCCATGTTCCGATGGTGATGTATATAATATTACGGCAATCGTATGCCGTCTCTTCCCTTCTGCGACAAAAATCGGCATCCCTTGAGTTTTATCGTTTTTCTGTCCTTTCTTTTTTCTCTCTTTTGGTTTGGCCCCTTCTAGTTCGTTTCCCTTCGATTCCGAGGGTTTCGATAATTGATTCGTCTTAGGATCTTGAAACTTGCATCCACATGATGATGAATCGTGTGACTCGTGATTAATTTAGCAAATTTGGCGCGTGTTTTGCGGTATTTTTAATTTGCGTTTGGATACACGTGATTGCGTCGTCTTGCTTTCCTGTGCGGCTTTCCGACGTATCGTCGTATCCGGTCCCGAATTCGGAATCGTATCCAATCGGGAAAATGTCAAAAGTGAGATCATCCGACGCTTTTCGTGTTTTATCTTGGGCCTTTGATTGTGCCGATGGATGACATTGTGACCATGTGCATCATGATCCACAGCGCGGCGTTTCATGACATTGATTTCGATTCGAAAGCAAGCGGTAAGCCCATCGATACCCCCGCAGCATGCGGCTTTCGCGATCTCTCGGATGGAACGCTTGAATTTGCCGACCGATTCCTTTCCTAGTAATACTAATTGGTTCACAGACAATTTGTGAACCAGTCCGGGAAAATGGACCGGCCCCGATGAGCCCCAAAATTGACATCTTCATTTAAATTTCGAGAGTTTTGGAGGTTTCGAAGATCTGACGGAGCAAATGTCAATGTCAATGGATGTGGTTTTTGTCGTTTCCGTCGTCTTCGGGTCGATGGCCGGAGCAAGTGTGACTCAATCATATGTCAACGTTGATGCGACATGTCGGCGCTGCTTGTTATAGGCCTCATCGATTCCCGTCCCTAGAGTTTACGGATCCGCGTAGATTTGGTCTGAAGTTGTAGTCCCTTCAAGTTCTCGTTTGCAGGAGTTTCGATCTGTTTCAGTGTTTCGAGATTCTCGTCGTCCGGAGCCTCGGGAGAGTATTGCTGAGTAGACTTCGTCTTCGGATCATTCGAATTTTCGTTGGTCTTTCTTTTGTTTTTTACAATATAATTTGAAAACAAATTCGATAGAGATCCTGCAATGATCATTGCCGGTATCATTCCGACGGAATTGAGGTAGTATAGTGGGCGTATTATTATTGGAGCAAGTTCCTCGATTGGTCGACTCTCAACAGCACCATATCCCCGAAACAAAGGGCCATATCGAATCCCTGCCGAGGTGACACCGGTCGGAATCCGGTACGGTGGCTGTTCGGATCCCCTCTGAGTCTCGAAGGGTCAAGATCTCCCTCGCAAGACGGTCTCTCGGGTCATAGTCGTGAGATATCATTCCGCACGAATCATGGTAAAGCTCCGCGCCATGCGAATCTCCGCCCGAAGTCCTGCCATGTCGTTGAATTTGTTCTTCAAGTTTATCGCGGGTCTCTCATGTCTATCAAATTTTGGCGATGCGAAGTTTTTCGTCCGTCATGGTGATGGTGGCGGTGTCGTTGTGACATGTCCTCGAAAGTTATCTCGTGATGGTCATGCGTATGGGTTCGAGTCGGTCCCTGCCGAAAGGGGGACGATGTCTCCCGGGTTCCATTCTGTGGCTTCTTCCGTTGTATGTCCTGTGAGTGTTGTCATGGCAGTAAATGAAGAGAAGGGAGACGTCTCCGGTTCCGATGCCAATGGGGAAACTATCGGAGAGAAGTGCTCCGTCATTCTTGAGAGGGATCCCGGTTCCAATGAGTCCGATAGTGAGGGTGTGAGTCTTCTTCGAGAGATGCAGGTCGAAACTGTTTTCGATGGTCGGTATCTCTCCTTTCCTGATTCCGAATCGGGAGAAGCACGCTCGTTGGTCCGGTTTGAATCAGGGATGAATCTGAGGGATAGCTCGTCGAAAGGGAAGAGTATGACTCTGAGGACTAATTTCCCCCGACGAGTTGTCGGATTTGCGGAAGGCGTCACAAGCGATCCGTTCGAACAGATTTCATCCCGGCCCAAAGGGGTGTCTGCCCAATTTTCATCCATGAAAGCCCGTGCACTTACGAGGAGTGAGATGATGTCGAGCCTCTATTTGGAGAGAGGAGAAGACGCGCAATCGTTGGATTCAACGGGTTTCGAGTTGGTATATTTGCCACAGAATTTGAACGATGCAATCACTGAGTTTCTGAAAGAGTGGAAGGCGTCTGGGAAGCCTTCCCATGAGTTTGATCTTGTGGGAAGAAAGCAGGAAGAAAGCAGTGCCCGATTTCAAATAATGGGTGACGAACTGAAAAAGTTCTTGGTTGACAAGTTTACCGAGGAAGAAGGGCAAGGACAGAATCGGGGAGGGGAGACGGACACGGAGGTCCGGCCGTCCAAGAAAATTCTAAAGCAGTTCTATCAAGAAGAGTTACGGCATTTTATCAGAAAGCGTGTCGCGTGGGATTCTGTTGAGGTCTGGGGTTCGGTTTCTTCTCCAGTAACGCCACAAACAACGAATGACAAAAACAAAACATACGAAGAAATCGTTGGCCAAATTGTCGACGACAAAGTAGCGGAAATCGTGCGAGATCAGTCCTGGGATGTGGAAGTGGGCCCACAGCCGACTGTCATTCGGACTGCTCCAAGGGTGGCGCAAGTGTCCGAAAATGACGCCGGGAAGTCTGCGACAAGGCGTATCATGAATGATGGCCCCCTTAAAACAATCCATACGGACATGATTTTTAACGGTGACTCTCTGACGCACGAGATGGTCTTCTCTGTCAATCTCTGGGTCTCTACGGAGAAAAAGGTGCAGAACGCACACATCGGAGTGGTCAGGAATTCGGAAACGAAATCCCTCTGGAAAACTCGAGACGTCCATCTGTATAGAAATCTGCCTGGGCATTTCTTGAAAATTAGAGACGAGTTGGTGCGGCCGGTCATGGGGGTAGTGGCGAAGACGGTCCTTGTTCAATTTCGTGGGGTTATGATGAAAACAAGTCCGATGACTATGAATCTCCAGAATCTAAATTCTACGACCGTGACGTCTTCGGGTGATGTTCCCAGAGTCTTGGCGATATTGTCGCAGGTGTCCTCTTATCAGAAGTCCGAGAAGACTCCCGTGACAGCAGATTCGGTCAGAGCATGGACGAGTAGTCTTGCCAGTGTGATGACGTCTTCGCAAGTGAATGAATTTGGGAGACTTCGATTCGAGCCACGGGAAAAACTCACAACGGAAAAAGTTGAATTATTGAACGCCTTCACTCCATTCATTCTCAGCGTTGCGATTTGGAACTACAGGAAAGGGCTCAAATTGCTGCGCGGAGATATTGAACACGCCGAGAGACGGTATAAATCCGCGTTGCGCGCTCTGAGCGTTTTGCTCATGGAAGTTTTTTGGCTTCCGAATTTTTCTGAGGCTGGAAGTGACGCGACTACGACCCGGGGAGAAGCGAGTGGCGCCAAAATAGTGAGCGTTGACGTTCTTGTCAACGATTTGGAAAACGGGCTCGCGGAAGTATTTGCGGGTGAGAATTCTCAGGAAAACGCAGAGATTCTGAAGCTTCTCAATGTGTGGATGGAAGGCATTGGATTCGGAAAGTTCGGGCCGTATTTTTCGGGTGAGGAGATCGAGGCCGGTGGTCGGATGGAAAACCGGCGGGAGCCAATGTGTCAGAAAGTCCATCTGCGGACGATCGTCGAGGTGACGGAAATTTTTGCGGAAATGTTCGCGACAAGTGATCAGAAAAATGGCCCCCCGAAGGACGACGCTGGCGCCGTGCGTGATGATCATGGCTACAAGAGTAAGGCACGTCCTAGATTGGCAGTCTCTAACGATGATTTCCTCGATCGTATTGCCGTGGTGTGCGGCGCACATCTGTCGAAGAGTGCAGAAGTCATATATTTTGACGGATTGCAGAGACCAGCTTACGGCAAATCTCCCGACTCCGAGACTGATGAGAACTGCGAGGCGGAAGGACTTCCGGAAGGTCTTCTCTTCCTAAGCAATGGCCGTCCTGCTATCCCCCATTGTGCTGTTCAGTTTGCCGATGATAAAGCTAAACATATCGAATCGCATGACCCTAATTTTTCCCCCCGACAGTCGCTCGAAGTGCGTGCGGTTTTCAAGATTCCGAGGGCCACCCCATTGAACGTCTCGCAAGCAATCGGCGAGATCCGAACGGCCCGCGATGTGTTGGTGGGAAAGTTGACCGTGTCGAGGAATATGGCGAGCAGATCGAGTCTGGGAGGGGCTGGATATAATTTGGAGGAGCAAGCCAGACAGTATGGAGAGGCTCTCGTAAATCTCGAAAACATGATGAGGATACTGGAAACGCATCCAGTGGCACAGTCTGCGTATCGAGGGGCCAAGATCCCGGCCGCTGCTCCGCGAAATTCCGAAAGACTCAGAGAAAAAGCCTATGAGTCTGAAGAGCAGAAGTCCGAAGCGTCTTTCGTCACTCCTCGAGAACACACGTGGAAGCGTGGCACTGGCGAGACAAGATCGGCCCAAGCGCGTCAGTTGTCGGATCTTGTCCATCAGATCGGGAAAGTGATGGGGTTCAACTTTTGGGGTTATGATCCTTGTGGTTGCGATTCCGAAAAAGTGGAGCCGCCACCTAAAATTTGTTCCGGACCCGACGCCGACGGCCTCGTCCAGGACCTGGACCTCGACGTCGTAAGTTCTCTGGAAAAGTTGCGCCGTGACGAAGCGGAAATCAGATCCCTCACGGCGACGATTTTGAAAAGTCTCGAGATCGTGCTGATCCATCACGATTTGACGACGCCACTCTTTTCGGTGTTGTAATTTTTGGGAGTAGAGTCACTTAGTAATAGACTTAGTTGGAAAAGTTTGAGACGGTAAGTCAGTAGGAACACAAGGAAAGACACTAGACAGGAGAGAAAAAAGAAGCACTCAGAAAAACAGAGGCAAGAGCAAAAACAAAACACAACGCGACACGTGGTAGGTGATCGTTAGGGAGAACCGAGAGAACTGCAAAAGGAAACGAGCGCGCGCCTTTCCTTTTGATCTCCGTCAGCCCGTCGCCTTCGGGTAGATGGCCGAAGCAAGTGCCAACGTCGACGTCGATGGCAATGTCGGGGTCTTCGGTAGTGTCTTCGGGGTCCGTTGTGATTTCGACGATTGCCACACCATCGCGCCCAAAAGTTAAAGAAAACCGCAGCGGTAGTGTCGGTAGCGAGACGGTCCGGGTTGTGTGGACAGTCTTGGCCCAGTCTGTGCCATGGCGGCGCCCTCAGGCCCAGGGTTCTGACAGTTCTGAGTCACACCATAAAATTTTTATACGGCATCTGCTCCGAAATCTTCGTGCGAGAAAGCGCGCAGCTTTGTGACGCATCGGAATGCAAAACGGCCCACGGCGGGCAGCGTCGTCCGAGACGTCGTGATATTCACCCCTGCGCCCCTTCTCTTTTCTTCTCCGATCATCATCTCCTGCGATTGTCCTCCCCAGTCTGGCTCTGTGCGTGATCGGTTTCCTGCAAACTGCCGGCGCCTCCGGATCGGTTCGGTCGTCGGCCTTTCCTTAAGCTAATTAAAAACTTAACTTTTGGATTCGATAACTCCCAAAGGGTTCGTTTCTGGGACGTATGATTTCGATGTCGATGCCGATGCTCGGCAAACATTTCCAAAATCATCCCGAGGGTCTTGGAGATTGGTATTCCGACGACATGCGAGGGGTTTTGTGTTTCGAGATTCGAGGGAGGACAGATGTGGGGGAGTGGCGGCGTCGTGTTTTTGCTTTTCGTCTGGCGGCCCAGGCAAGAAGGGGCAGCCCGCGGCTCGGCGTCGCGAAATTACGCGGCGATCATTTGCGGGATTGTGCGGATACATTTCCGAAACATTTCCGGGATATTTTCGAAACTTTTCCGAAACTTTTCCGAAATATTTCCGAAACACTACGAAAGTGCTACCGAGCCCGCAGCCCGAAACGCAGAAACTGCGGCCCAAATTTTTCGAGCTTCGTCGAGTATAGGCGCCATCTTTACCAAAGACTAGTGGGGGCTTGTAGGGGAAGGCTCCTAATTTCGCAGTGACGGCTTGTAAATGTTTCGGCAATGTACAGCTTCGGGAATGATTTGCGGGACCGTCGCGATAGATCTGTCCGAGATTTTCCGGCGGTTTGTAATGTCGGGCATGTAATGGCGGCCCGGAATGACCACCCGCGACGATGGGCATCAGTGTTCGCGTCGGTTTTCCTTAGGTTTTTTTTCTATGTCTATGGGTGTTTTTTTTCTATGTCGTTTCGGTCTCCTGTCAGCCCAATGCTTCCAGCATTGGCCGGAGCCACTTTTAATATGTAACAAACTGGGGGCCCGGCCGGGGGACCTGGGCGGAAACAAATTTTGAAACCCAAAATCAAAAATTTTTTTGGGTAAATCCGCAGGTGTTTCCATGAGTCACGACGAAAACTCCAGACGTGTGATTTAGCCAAAGGCTTGGGGAAAAAAACCTAGTGTCGAGTTTAGTAGAGGTAGACGTAGAATCCCGGCAGCGATGGAATTGGAGACGGGTATTCGTGTGTGGCTTAGTTTTTTTTACGAAATGGCTTCGTGTTTTGTTCCGAGACCAGGGGAAAGCATGCGGCTACTCATTGTTTTAAGTGAGGGAATGAGATCAGCATGCGATATGTGAAGAAGTATCTTCCATATTGATTTAGATGAGTCGATGTTTTCGTATTTGTTGGCTTTCTGACAGATACTCATGTTAGGATGGTGTGAAGTGTAAGAGCGAGAAAGGTTCTTGGGTTGATTTCTTCTAAAGGCAGCGGGTTGAATGCGTTCGCTATTTTTCAGAAGTATGGAAAAAGTGACATGTTGTTTTTTGGGCACACTGCGTTTTTGAAGATTTCGCACATTCGAACTCTCAATGTTTGGGAGTTGATTTATTTATGGAGGTCGTGTATTCTATTCGTTTTTTTTTTGCGCCAGTTGGATGAGTCATTCAGAGACGATCTCTCAGCAAAAACATGTGTGTGTGTATTTCTTCGGGATATGATGGCGATCGCGTCTTTGATATGGTCGGGAGAGACGAGTTGTCTAGTGTTTTTTGCATATGTGGGCAGTGTTTTGGTTTTCAGTGATTTTCTGTTAGAAAGAGCGTTTTTTTTTTTTGCGCAGATGTGGCAGGCAAACGTTTGGAGTGTTACATCTGAGAGGTGGAGTTGCGTCCTAAATCTTGCATGACCGCATAGAGAGAGACAGAGCAGTTCACTGCATGCGACGTTCTGACTTTTGACGAGGGATTCATGGAGGTATGACCACAACGCAGATCTATTCATTAAAGTCTCGCATTTATCATCTAAAGTCTTCAGCTTCAAACTCCATTTTTTCCGTTTTCAACTCAACAAAAAAACGCAGCAGTTGGATTCATTGAGAGAGGCACTTCTGAATCTTTGAGAGGGGTAACATCTGGGAGTAAAGTTTTGTCGTCACCCAGAGTGATCGGACAACTTCAAAGATGAAGCATATTATGTTGAAATCTGCTATCGACAAGATCGATAACAGTCCGGCTTCGATGAAGGGAGCGCTTCATCCTATGGGAGTCCCTCTCGATTGTTTGCGTTTTGGTCTTTACTGTGCATTGTCTGGAAGGATTGAGGTATGATTTCTTTTTCTCTATGCAATATGTGGGATTCGTTAACTTCCTAAATTCTGAAAGTGTTTTCTGTATTCATCGATCATTCATTCAGTTTTCAATTGAAACGACTCAAAAAAATTAATCGAATCATTTACCCAAAAAACTAATCGAGTCTGTCACTCATTCATTTCGCCCAAAAAAATTAATCGACTCATCTTACAAAAAAAAAACTAAAATCCAACAGACACACACTATCGACTGCATCGTCACAGATGCTCCTATGGGGTGCTTGCTGATTTATTTCTTTTGTGGTTTTCCGCAATCTCCAGCATCTTTCGACAAGCCGCCACTTGGCAGTACGCAGAAAATTTATTGCTGTATGATCTTCGATGCATTTAAGATGTACAAGCCAGGTCATGGGGAGGAAACCGACATGGACAAAAGGTGGGAGTTGGTATTTGTGTTACTCATTTGGTCTGTAGTCTATTGCGATTGCTGGGCTGGATTGCAATGGAATACCACAATAAGGGCTGCAGCCAGAAAAGTTTTACTGTCGAATACTTACATTTCTCAAATGCATCACTTGCAGACTTTCAATATCCAACTCACAAAAAAAACACACATCACACACCATTCTACCCATTATTTATTGCTGTGTTCAGATATTTAGCGGAGCTAATTTTTCCAATTCTCAAAACTAAAACTTCAAAAACAGGGGATGGAAAAATGGGACTTCGCTCTTCGTCTTAGCGAACAGAAGCGGGCGGTGTTTTTTTTGGCGTGCAGAAAAAAAAAACCACAGGAGTTGTGGGCAATGGAAAATGAAGAGTTCCAAAATTATTTCACGACTGCATTGACAGACAAAGAGTTGCAGGGAGAGGCTCTCTGTTTGTTGGCGAACTCGCGTGCGTCAGGAGGCGTTCTCAACAAAGATAAAATGACACAGCAAAGCACAATCATGCAAACAATGTTCAGATGCGTCCAGCAGAGCTCGACGATGGGGAATATGCCGATGCTTCCGCCGATTCCTCAACAACTCCCTCCGCAAATGCCGATGATGATGCCGAACATGGGGATGATGGGAATGATGCAACCAGGGATGGGAATGGGAGGCGCAGGACAACATCCTATGGCAATGATGAACGGACCTTCGCATTGCCCTGGATTCACTCCAGAACGTTCCAGCAACGCGGGAAATCTTCTTGCCATCGAAAACAGAAATGATCGTGATTCGCCGGTTGTGGAAGATACATCAGAGAAAGAAGATTCGGTTCCTCGTCGTCCGCTAAAACCAAGACACCAGCGCAATATGCTCGATGATGATACCCCGACCAAATACAAGACCGAGCAAGTTGGAGGTAAAATCGCACTTCAAGACGGATACATCTCTTCCGAAGACAGAAAGCGTGTCGTTTATCGCGGGGGAGCGGGCAGCAAAGGATTTGATCCATATTCACTTGCAGACAGATCCGATGATGATGAGGAAGTGAGACGCCAGAAGAAAACGCTTCGTGAAGCAATCGCCTCAAAGAAGGGATATCAGAAAACCACAGACAGAGAATACAAAACCGGAGATGCTCGCAAGAAATACACGGCAACAAAAGAACCTATGAAGTGGGAAGACATGAACGAGAAACAACAGCAGAGAGAACTTTTTCGTCAAAGACAAAAGACCAGACGGGAGAAACAAGAATACGAAAAGAATGCAGCCGACAAGATGGAAATCCTGGCCGCCAAGATGGAAAAACTGAAAAAGAAAACACAGTTCGGAACTGCTACTCCGTCTCCTGGCATGACTCGCTACAGAAACCTGCAGACACCACAGGGCAAGTTTTCTGCAAACAAGAATGACGGAGGCATGTCGCAGAGAAGCAGCGGTGGTGGAAAACGTGGCGCCAACGATCAGAATTCCCAATCTATGGATGGATTCCGTCTGCCACATCCTCAAAACAAGGACGTTGCGAATGAGAGTATACTTGTTTTTCTCATTGGTTTTAGCTTCGATAATTTTACGATCTTAATTGGCAGCATTCTTTCGGTATGTATGAATAAAACAAAATCAAAAAAAAAATCATAAATACATGCAGTCACTCACCCCCTTTTCTCAAAATAAAGCACACAGGTGATGGGGAAGATTCGATCGAGGACGCCGATGTCATCAGACGTGTAGCCAAAGAGCAGGGCTCTTCATACAAACAGAGTTCAAAGAAAGACCCAAAGCCTCCTACGGAAAAAATCGAGAAGGAAACCAAGTCGAAGAAAAACAAGAAAGCAGAGGAAAAGACAACAAGTTTGGCATCAGAGTTGCAAGATGCAGCTGACGCTGCGGAGGGCACAAAAAACGAGGGCGCTTCGAAAAGAGGTCGAAAGGCAAAGAACGAGAAACTGGAAAAATTCGCAATGACTGAAGCGGAACTTGCTAAGGATAAAAAAGATCATCAAGCGGCAGTCGAGAAGCGTATTGAAAACGAGATTGGTTGTGCTTCTGAAAAAGAGACTGAGAAAGAGAAGGTGGAGTTGGGAGATAAGTCGGTAGAGGCCAAGAGGAGAAAGACTAAGTAATTTGCTCGGATTATGTTTCTCTCAGAGGAGGTATTCATGAGGAGTAAATATTTTTTTTGGTTTGAAGCTTTTCAGTTCTGAAGCAGCGGATGACTGAAATTGTACAGATTGCCATTTGGAAAAGACAGGTGCCGGAGATATCTCGAGTTGTTAAGTTTTTTTCTATGTAGTCTCACACTGTAGCTTTTTCAAATTGGGTTGAAGATTTTTGGTCTGGAAGTTTTCAGCCGATCAATATGCTTGCGGAAGTCGATGTGTCTCCATTTGTTGAAAAATCTGAAAAAATATAATGACAGTTCAGTTCGTGACTTGCATCTGTTAGGCAGATGCGCACTTCCATCATTGAGAGAATTACCCAGATATCACAATGGATCACCAAGCGACAAAGTCCTTCGAGTAATTTTTTTCTCTGCAATTTGATACCTATCCGGAATTATTTCAAGAAGTGAAACGGTATACAAAGGTGTGTGCTAAATTCCAGCTGTCATGATAGATTTTCTGTCTGTGGCTGCAAGATAGCAGATCACTTTTTCGGATGTAATGGGTTTAGTTGTGATACAAAAACGGCGCGTATTCATTATCATTTTCGTGCATCCATTATCATGCTTGTCTTTCTTAAAAAGAGTATTCGAAATGCGACGTCTTTCATTCGTGATCGAGTGAAGTCTTTTTTTGGTAGTAGTAGCAAAGTCATGCAGTTTTTCGTTTTTCTTGGTTGCGGCGCGCAATGGGTTGTATTGCTGCAATCTGGGAGGCGTATTGCAACGCATGATTGTCTATATCTTCGGCGTTATATACAATGAGATCCATCAGCTGAGCTCCTGTCTATCTTTTTATGCGACTGCAAGAATGGGACAAAACGTCAAACACTACAGATTTTTCGCAATGGTAGAAGTTTGTAGTCGTCCTTTTTTATATGTTGAAAGAGCAATCTACTATTTAGTTTTTGTCCCAAATGGAAAAGTATATTGTGCCTGTCGTTTGAATGGATTTTTCGTGTTTAAAGTTACGGAGTTAAGAGACACCATGCAAATGCTAAGTATTTCATCATTGGCGAGGTTCAGAAGTTGCATTTATGCCAGACGAATATTTGAATTTTTTGGAGTATGATTCGTTTCCAAAGCTGACAGTTGGCATGTGTATCGGATAATTCATTCCAAATGTCTAGGCAAGGTGACGCCGTGAAAGAGTGTAATGCAGCATAAGACTTTGGCTTTCTTGCAGTATTGTGGTTGGATATAGCTCACGCAATGCGTATTCTCAGAAACTTTAGAGCTCGGAGCTTACAGATTCGTTTTTTTCGTGAATGTGAAAAAAAGCTCGCAACCTATGTGCTACACCTACTCGCATTCCCATCATTCGATAGGTTTTGCGTTTTTGTCACATTGTGTGATTTTGGTCGTTGTTCGTATGGCGTTCGTTTTTTTTGTGATTGGAGAGAGACGCAGTGTGTTTTGGAATTTCATTCACGGTGGGAAAAAAGGACGACGAGAGTTGCGGAGTCGTTTTTGTGATGGAGTGACGTGTTTTCTTGCAGTTATCCCAGTGATGGAAGCGCGCCGGATACAGTTCGAGTGGGAGTGGAGAGGCTACACAGTCACCTTTTCAAAAGTGTCATTACATCAAAAAAACAAGAATCCTATACTTTCTCGAAAATCTCTTTTCTGGGCTTTCTCTCTCCAATTCTCTTTAGCCATCGGTTGAGGCCTTGCTGAATGACAGCAGGATCAGAATCTAAAGAGTTATCAAGTTTTTTGAGAGGTTTTTCAAAATATTATGTCTGCGAAATCTGTTATTTATATTTGAGTGGTTTACAATTTTTTGACGTCTGCAAAGACAGCGTCTGACTGGTCTTAAGATGTCATCTCCAAACGAGTTATCTGGTATGGAGGTAGTAAATAAAAATGGCCTCACATATGTCGTGTGTTGCAAGAAGCAAATTGTTAATGTATGGATCGACGGCACAGTTTTGGAAGAGCTGTTTCCGGCGGCAGATGAGACCGGACGTGCGTTGTCGAAAAGCCGGCGCAAGCTGTGGGAGATGATAGAAAGCATGGTTGTCGATTCGGAATGTGAGGCGACATGCCTCGATGTGATCAATCTGGAGAAATATGGCGCGGACGTTTTGAATCGAATCACGGATCCAATCTTTCTAGCCCCTTCTACTAAAAAACAGAGAGAGTTCGCAGCAGCAGCAAAACAACATAGCACAGGCAAATCAATCCTACTCTCGATCCCAATGGCTTTCAAGATTATGAGAAGACGCCTTTCCACACTGAAGGAAAAACCTGCGGAAATAGCAGCGGTGGCGCAATATTTGACTTTGGAACTATTGAAAATGTTGCCAACCGGGTTGGTGTTACCTTTCTCCATCACGATCGGATCGCCATCACAACAACCATATCGTGAATTTTTGGATTACCTCATGAGACACAACAAACGCCATGGGTGGACACGTATATTCTTTGATTTGTCTGTAATTCTTTGGGTCATTTTGTCTTGTTTTTTTTACTGGAAAATATCATCCAAAATTTTGAAACCTTTGGACAGAGAGTTTCAAAATCTTATTTTAGAGGGTTTCAAAATCTTGATGAAAAGTGGATGTTTTTTGTAGATTTTTGAGCACTTTTTTGACACTCTGAGAATTCTGGATCAACGACTCAAATCCGAAAAAAAAGACCTCGAAAAAGGGTCGACTTTTTTGGCAAAAGGAAACGGGACCCCCAGGGTTTCAAAATTTGTTTAAATCAGAGCTTGATAAAGTAGTTTTGCAAAGTTTGAGTAACTTTTTTTTTGAAGTTTGTCAAAAGAAGTTTTGAATTTCCAGAGGATCAAATAATTCCCAAAAAAACCACAAATCCCAAAAAGCAAGAAAGAAATCACATAGAGTCTTGCAACGCTTTCTTCCCAAAATCCCACAGGTATGCAGAAAATTCCGGACAAAGAATGGTATCCAGACGTTGCAGTTATGGCATCCCTGACCCACGATGGAATGGAGTTTGCGGCGGAGAGTATTGGTATGGGAATCGCGCAGGGGCTTATTCGAATGCAGTTTTCGGAAGGGTTGACAGAGGGTTTGACAAATGGAAAGGGGACAATGAATCCAGATTCTGACTGTGGTGAGCCTATTGTTTCGGTACCAAAAAAACAAAACGTTGAGCTGCTGCATCACAAACGACTTCAGCTGTTGGACCCATTTATCAAACCGTGGCAGAGGAAAACGGCGTACCAACATTTGACATACTCATCGTTGTTGTCTATTGTTATGGCTTCCGTGCGTTCTGGGCCTGCAACTACCCCTATTTCCATGGCAGTCGACGGACTGCAAAGCGGAAAAATTCCGTTTAGCTGTGTGCGCATCCGCGGATTCTTTGACGTCGGACAAGAGGAGGCTCTCAAAAAAATTATTCCAATTCTACTCCGCATGCCCCCAATAAGAATTGACAAAGCGCAAATGGATGTCATTTACCATATTTTCCGTGGAATTTACGATGCCAGAGTTTCAGGGGGTGAGGTAACCCCATATGTCGCAGCACTCAAAGAAGGCTATGTACTCCGAACCGTGGAACATCTAATAACATTTAGAATTTTGGGAAAGGACAGGATTCTTATGGTGGTTTCGGATTTGGGGTCCTCACAACGAAAATATTATTTGTTTTGTATGTTGGGGGAAGGATCGAAGAGGAAGTTGACACTTTTTGAATTGGATCTCTGTCACGAGGAGTGCCGTGAGGTCGCGAACATGGTCGCGGAATGGCCAATGATAGAATTCATGAGCCGACAGATCGCACGTCTGAATGGCACGAAAACCCAATTTGTTCACCAGTTGAGCAAATTTGGACAAGTCAGAACTGAAGTCGTCAACTACATGATCGAGTTTAAAAAGCCTCCTCCCGCTGTGACATATTTGGCCGAACCGATAGTGGAAGAGGCTCGCATCATTTACGGCCCTCATTGGAGTACAAACGACGTGTTACAAGCTGCATTCGCTCGCTCGATAAGTGGGATAAGCAAACAACACCAACGTTGGTGTCAACCCATCTATATGGCGTGGTGGCTGGAGAGTAGATGGTATGTGCTCCATTGCCTCAGCGAGATGGTTTGCATGGAGACGCAGAAGAAGGAGACGCAGATGAATAAGATCAAAAAAAAACTTGTTTCTCATGGCCAGCAGAGTTTCAGACTCGAATGTATCGAAGCCGCCAAGCGCGCGAAATCCGAATTGGACGATGTGAAACATATCTTGTTGGAAGTGGTGGATGTCGAAAGGAAATTGCGGCCAGGGGGATACAAGAAAGATGGTGGAGAAGGGGATAGTTCGGATGGGAGTGATGCATTCTATTATGAGGAGTTGAGCTCAGACTCTGAAGATGACACAGACGAATTGCTGAATGGAAAATCAGACTTGCTCGGTGGGAAGAAGAAGAAACAACGTAAATGCAGCAATCCATCTGACGCGGACGATTCGAAACAAACATCGGAATACAAGTCTGCAGTTTGCGAAAACAACGCTCGAGCACTTCGTGATGAGGACCTCCACCTGCAGATAACCGCATTCAGCCATTCGATGAGGGCGAAAATTGCATTTCACACATATTCAATTATGGAAAACCACTTTACACTCCTGGAAGGTGGAGCTGCGCAAGCGCCGTATTTTCTCTGTTATCATCCAGAGTTATATTATCCCTGCAGTATGTGCATGACGGCTTCCATGGGGCAGACATTCGAAAAAAGTCCATATGTGCTGCAGCTGATTCAACGCTTGAAATGCGCGGACGATATGGTAGCGGTGGTGGGAAAAATGGTTTTGCAAATTTTGGCTATTCAAGCCAAAAATGCGCTAAAGCGTGTTTCTGGAATCTATCGTGTTGTACAGCATGGGAAAAAAATTTCTGGGGATCAGGGCCGTCAATTTATACAGTCGCATCGGGAAGAACGTGAAAACTTGATCAAGCTTCTGAGAGGGATGTATTCCGAATTGCTGGAGACTGAAGAGAAAGGCGCCACAGCAACGAACAAGTTTTGCATGGAGCGTTGCCATTCGTACATTCCAGAATACGTCAATACTTTTGCGAAAGAGTTTGATCTGTTCACCTACGACATTGCCGCAATTGCCGAAGCCGAAGTCGAGCTTTTCGACAACCTGCAGAAACTGGAAGAAAAAGTCATAGACGGCGATGATGAATGGATTTGTCCGAAAAGAAACGTATTTGAAACGGCTTTACGACGATTTCACAAGACTTATGTCTATACGGAATTCATGCGGAACGTGAAAAAAGACGTAGTGAAGGCTCGTGCGGAAAATACGAATGTCACTTCTATTCCCAGACCTAACATCCAAGCGGCGGAGCAAATGGTTTTGGAAATGCGTCGAGTAAGGATGATGACGACTAGGTCCATAGAGGCGGAGGGCAGTCGTCTCAACCGCTACAAGAAAACGCATCAAGGAAAGGCGTTCGGTACGCCATGGCGCATGCTCGCAGCGCAATTGCCGACCGAACCCTTTCCTTGGTTGAGACCTTTGAAAGAGGAGGATGTCAAGAAGGATGACAACAAGCGCAAGTCTGTCGAAAGTCGTGTTGACAGGATGCTGAATCTGTTTGATAGTGATACGAATAAACCAATAGCGCTTGCAGGTTCTGAGGGATACACGGCGAGTTCTTCTGTGACGAGTACATCGATGGGAAGTTCGATGGGTGCGAAAAAGTCAGAAATTGATTTAGAAGGCGGCAAAGTTCTGCGTCAGAATTTTTTGAAGAACGAGAATTCAATACGTCTGGGTGAGAGTCTGGCGAAATCATTTGAAGAATATTTGGGAAATGTCGGCTTTATTCCGCCTAGCATGATAGTGGACAACATCGAAGCCGACGATTTTATCGATGAAAATTCTGGCGAAATCATTAAAGGCGCAGCTGCAGTACAGAGAGTGGCGAACATAATCTCTCGAAGAGTAAGTTCAGGACAAAAAAACTTGAAACACGCCTGGGCGGATTCTGCAGAGGAAGTCGGTAAATGCTACGCTCTGAAAGCTGGAGACGAGATGACAAAAACGGAGGTGGAAGGGTTCATGAGATGGGGTTTTGATACTAACACCTGGTGGGAATGTGGATTGGCGGAAACTCTGGTGTGGCAGAAGGGGGAATGGATTTTGGATCCGGACTGGAGAGGTGAAGAATTCAGCCGAATGGAAACCGGAAAAGCACAGGCGTTCATTATGAAGTATTTGAAAGAGTGGATCTGTCCTCTGTGTATTTCCATGCAGGATCGTTTGTGCACTCTCCTTCTGTCTTCGACAAACCTCAACACGATTGTCGTCCTGGAATTAGAGCCGTGCGAATGGACGGTGCAGGTGGATGGTGGGCCGCAAGTCTCCCCTGCGAGACCGAGTCGACGAAAGCTGCGTGAATACGACGCAGAAGATCCATTTGCCGATCTTGATGATGAGTTCGAAAGTGAGATTGAGGCATCGCCAGTCGCCAAGAAGCAGCAGGAAGTTTCTGGTCGAAGTCATTCGGAACAGGATATGGGACTTCGGAACAACTTCGGTACGAACTCATTTCAAAACGTCGGAAAACCAGTTGCATCAAAACATCCCACCACTTTCAAATTGCCGGTAGATGTCGCAGCATATTGCTGGCCTCAAATACACTCGAGGAAGCCAAACGAGTCGATGTTTTATCCGATTTTTCTCACGCCGAGCAATATCATGGACTGGAGGTTTTCGCTCGCTGCTGCTGGATTTGAGTTCAATGGTTCCGGGTTTCGAATCGTGGCTGGAAATATGAACAAAGAACCGGAAACCAGTAATCCGTTGTACATGTTTCTGAAAATGGCAGTTTTGAGTGATCGCATCGAAAACAATTCGGTGCCATTATCGGTTTGGAAAGAAATTCTTGTCAATTTGATCGAATATCGTGGGCTCAAAGAAACCTTCGACATAATGATGGAGGTCCCGGCGAAATCCGCTTGTGAAAAGAACATGCAAGAAGAGGCAGAAAAGAAGAAAAGCGCGAAACAAGCGAAAGCAGATGAGAAAAAAAACGCCAGTAATGCTGCTCTGATCAAAAATCTTCTCAAGCGAGACGCGGGATTCGTCAAAAATCTGATCGCAGTCCCTTATTCTGCCGAGAACGATTATTCGAAGAAAGACGTCTTACCTACTGGCGACAAGAATGATGTGACAGGAAACACAAGCAAGACGAAAATGCAGAAGAACAAACAGAATGCTACCTCCTCTGTTGACACAGACAAAAAGGCGGCGTCGGATCCTGTTTTGCAGAAGAACATGTCCGCAATGGGAGACGCAGATCTCGTGTCAGTGGAGCAACCAATCGCCTCCGACAAAAAGACTCTCCTGCCTCCTGCTTCTGGCACTAAGACGAAAGACGGCTCTGCTGATGGGGGGAAATTCGGTCTCGACGAAAACGACGGCATTGCAGACGGTTCTTCTTTCGCTTCGAAATCTGTCGCAACAGGGGCGAAGATCGAAGGTTCAGCAAATTCAATGAATGCAGGCGCTGGTGATAAACAGGAGTGTGGCGCTGTTGGTGATGAGTCAACGTGTGACGAAGATGAGGAGCCGCTTTTGTTAGGCAAGAAACATAGCTTGTACGATGAAGCACGCAAGAGCTTTCGCATGAACGACGTTTTGGGAGTCAATTTTTCCAGTGCCATGCCACTCCACCGAATTTGTGTGCTTCTTTACTTCATGAGCCATTCAGAAGCCAGCAAAGCCCTTACGAGTTGGGGACTCGCGATCGATTGGGACAAACTCACTCTCACATACTGGGTGGACCTTTCTTTTGTTCGGGACCAGATGTTTTCGAAAGCACTGGCAGCAGCCAAAAGAACAACGTCGAAGCGAGGCAGATCCGGATTGTCAACGGAGGAACAGGCAAAACGTCAGAAAACAGCCGAAAACAGAGCATTACTTCTGGCGAAGAGACGCGAAGTTTCTAACAGCATCAAACAGTATCTCGCTCCAGCTGCACAAGCGGCTTTAGGATTGCCGATGCCGAAAATCAGGGAAGAAAAAGTCGTTGTCAGACGTCAGAGGAATGTTCTACAGAAAGAGGGCGCTGGGACTTACAATGGAAATCCAGGGGCGGTGTTGCAGGAGCAGAATGCACTTGTGAAAAAGTGGGGTGCGGGTGCAGTGGAAAAGAATCGTGCTGATTACAAATTCCAGGTGTTGAATTGGCACACTCCGGACTGTAATCTTCTGGATTTTGCAACTAGAGATGTTGGGAAAACTTATCCTGTCACCTGTATTTATTGCAATGATGAAACTCAATTGGGATATACCACTCGTAGTTGGGTGGTAATGGGCAAAGGACCCACTTGTAATATTTTTGGTTGTAATAATAAAAAAATCGCTACACGTCGTTTAGGCCCGAGTTCGCATTTTTTTCTCAATGATAATGAGTGTTTCTGTGGTACATGGTCAGACACAGGAAACTTAACTCCTGCCGGTAATTCTCAAGACAGTTGGTGGAATTGTGCTAGTGCCTTTGCCCTTCTCAAATTAAACGAGTCTAAATGTTTCCAAAACCCGAAAAAGTGTGAGTGTCAATATCCAGAACTGAAAAACATGAAGACTCTGAAAATTAATTGGAAAGTTCGTACCAACGTGTAATCGATGTCTGAAAATTTCATTATTATTTTTTTACTCTCTTGAGTAATGTTAATGTCTTTCTTTTTTTGCAGTGATAATCTCAGTTTGAGTGGTTCAAATTTATAATCTGATTCCAAGAACCCAACACTGAGAAAGCATGTGCGCCGGCACACAATGATTGTGTTTTCAAAAATAAAAATAAAAATTTGCTGTCACATGATTTATTTTTTTCGAGCAGCCAAAAAAAAACGATATTGTCTGGAGAAAGGTAGGTTTGTTCTTTTTGGGTATGCATCAGCGATCTCGTTCGAAAATCTGGCAGGAGTGTCTCAGGTTTGGAGTCTGCGTTTTTTATAAGAGTTCGGACAGCTGTAGCGAGAAGGGTTCTGCAAAACGGCGCACTGATGATCGTCCCCTGATGTAGTCGTGTACTCTTGTGATTATGATACTGTCAACCTTTGATTTCGGAGCATTTTTAATTTCAGGATTTGGGTTTCAAAATTTTTATCATGTCAGGGGTCTCGTCCGGGGGTCCGGTTTTGTTACATATTACTTTCTATGTCTATGTGTTTGGGTTCGCGGTGCAGTTTGGAAGAGTGTCGCGCTATCATGGTGTTGGTGCGGTGTCATTGTGGGAGTGATTTTTTCAAATTTTGAAAGTGTCCCCGAAAAATTTTCCCAAAATAAAAAAAAAAACGTCTGGGAGAAGTTGGTTTCGGGCGTTATCAAAGCGGCGCCGACTTTTGATCTCCGTCGGCCGATCATGACATGCATTGTCCTTCGGGTCGATGGCCGGAGCAAGTGTCGACGTCGGCGCCGATGGCGGCGACACGCGGCGGGTTTGAGTCCAGAATCGAGAGGAAGCGGGTGCATGTCTTCCCTTTTGATCTCCGTCGGCCCATCGCCTGAGGCCATCGGCATCGACGACGACCCGAAGGCTTCGGGTCGATGGCCGGAGCAAGCGCAGACGACGATGTCGGTGTCACTGTCAATGGCGACGACGATTCCGATTTAATATAATAAATAGGCTATAGCGGTAGGCGTCGTGTTGGTGTCGTTGTGGTAATTTACCAGCCGACGGATTGGGATCCGATGGCAATCTTAAAGGTTGATGCAGCCGACGGATTGGGATGGTATGTGTTGACCACTAGGACATTAGGCCTACAAGTATACCCTAGCGGTTGACGTTGTCGCTAGACCTTCCGTAGGGGGATCAGGGTTCTGCCCAGCTCTCGTCGCCCAACAGTGGACACGGTTCGGATCCCCGGGGGCCGAAGTCGGGGGCCCTATCCTTAGTCCGATCGCAGGAAATTTTTACGACTCGCCTCTTGGTCCTAGTGGTAATGTGGGGACCGGTTGCCCGGATCTATTAGCGACGTCGCCCTCATTGTGGGGCCGGTTGTCTGGGCTACTAGGCTCGTCGTTCCCGCCCGCGGTTCGTAACGATCCCGAGGAATCCGGCCGAGGTTTCGGTCGTATCCTGTCCCAGTTGGTAATTTGGTGCCCAGGCTCGGACTCGAACCCGGGGCCCCTCACGGCGGAAGGTTTATCGGTGTCGAGTACTAGGACGGTAGGCCTATCGTCCTAGTGGTTGACGGTATGCCATGGCTCCGGTGATCTAATATACGGCCGATTATAAATTTCGTCCCGCTTCTTTTCTTGAGTAAATCGCAGCCCAAGTTTTCGTGTGTGTCTTCGTGGCGGCGGATGTGCCTCCGAAGTCGTGACGTTTTAAAATTTTCGAAATGTACCGATCGACGAAGCGGGAGACTCAGACCAAATCTAACTTAAAGGACGAGCTGAACAGAGGAGCACGAGGCTAGGCGATTCCATATTAGTTTTATTATCTTATATAATATTCAGATAGTATCTTGGAGCTTTTAGCAGGGCAGTTTTCCTCGCGCTCCAGTGGGTGTCGCCGCTCTCTGCTTACGGTTAATAGCCGGTGTGTGTGTGTTATATATACGTACATATATATGAAAGCGGAGCCCATGAGGTAGGCCTCAGGCCCGGTTTCTCGTGACTGTGCAGTATTCCGTAAGTCCATCGCCTTCGGGTCGTCGGCCGGAGCTGCAGCAAGTGTCGGCGTCGATCTCGATGCCGTGTCGAGTACTCTGCACGATGCCAAACATTAATAATTAAGATGACGAAGCGCAGAGTCGACGAGTCTGATTCTGAGGCCAGAGCCATCGCGGAGCTCCACAATGATGTCGGATCTAGATCAAATCGTGGACCGTGTCTGTATGGTATCTTGGCGCAGGTCCTGCCTGGCAGGTCAGGCGAGTGCTATCATATGACATGTGATGTCGGCCTGGATTGCGGCGGTATTTCCTCATGATGATGTTCGGGATTAGGAGTCGACAAGAAAAAAAAAAGGCACGAGTAAAGGAAAAAGACAAAACGGCACGCGGCAGGTAAAGGAGTGCCGCGAAGAACGCAAAAGGATAGGCGTGCTAAATTTAAATTAGGCAGATGTTTTCTGATCTCCAGTCAGACCACGCCCCCCCCCCGGGCAGATGGCAAGAGATTCGAAGCGTCAATCATATGTGTTGCCAGTATTGTATGACTGTCGGCATGATTCGAGTCGATTCCGTGAAGCGGTCGCGATGTGTTCACAAGAGTAGGAAGTCACGTGTGTACAGTTAGTCTTCGGGACGAAACGCAAACTAAAGGAAATTACTTATGGTAGAGCTTCCAACTTGTCGCGGCCCTCCCAGGGCCAGCACGGGCCCAGCCGCGGCATGATTGTCCGAGTGTTACGGTGGGACTCCGATTGGAAGTCCTGACGTCGAGGCAGCCTCTGAAAGCTGTCGCGAGAAATCCGGACCCAATGGATGCCGGGTCTGGGAAGTTTTCCAGGAGATTCGATAAGTCGGATCATTCAAAAAATTCCAGAAATTCCACCAGAAAAATCCCAAAAATTCTCGGAAAAGTCTCGGGAAATTCTCAAAAATTCCCAAAAATTTTCGCAGCACGACGCCAATTTTCAAAGATACTACTCGGGGGGGGGGGGGATTCGTGCGCCCAAAAATTTCAGGAAATAATATTTTTGTGTATTTTCCGTGCACTTTTTTGGAAAAGTGCACGGGCAGCCTCGGAAAACCCGTGCACTTTTTTGGAAAAGTGCACGGATTTCCAGAAAACGGGGCTTTCGGTGCACTTTTCCAAAAAAGTGCACGGGTTTTCCGAGGTTGCTCGTGCACTTTTTTGGAAAAGTGCGCGGATTTCCAGAAAACGGGGAAAAACGGGGCTTTCCGTGCACTTTTTTAAAAAAGTGCACGGGTTTTCCGAGGCTATCCGTGCACTTTTTGGAAAAGTGCACGGATTTCCAGAAAACGTGGCAAGCCGTGTATTTTTTTAAAAAAGTGCACGGCTTTCCAGAAAACGGGGCAAGCCGTGCGCTTTTTTTTGAAAGTGCACGGTCGCCCGGTCCGAGTCGGCGGCCGAAACTTTTCGGGGTACCGTCTCGCCGACTGGTTTGGTGGTGTGAGCCGCGCGCCAGAATTCTCGAGACTTCAAAGTCACAGCGATTCAATTGCCTGACGTCGTTCAACTTCAGCGGCCGGCGATAATTCTGGCGCCGCCATTTCGTAGTCCAGAAATACACTGGGCCCAAAGTATGGCCATGGTGTACCAGAGCGAGAAAACAGCTGTGACCAGTAGCCGCGCGCGTAGATTAAAGCATATTTTTGAGAATTGGCGAAAAATTTTCGAAAAGGCGTGGATCCAGCCACATCCTGTCCAACAATGGCGCGCCATGGAGTTCGCACACCATGGTGATCCAGTGACGAGGGTCTGCTCGTGGGGAGACAGTCGGGAAAACTTCGTGAAATTTTCGCCATGGCGGAAATTTCATGGCAACGTTGCAATGTAGTACTCGCCGACAGTCTGGGGGTTTGTGTCCCAAATGTGCCCTCCGTTTTTTGGGATTTGATGCGTAGTAAATTTGCGGTCCCATATCCCTCCAGGTTTCAGCTATAGCACAGCGTATTATTATCATATGGTCGAGTTGTCTTATGGTTAACAGCCGGCCCGTGTATATATAAGTTGTCGTCTCCCTCGGGTTTCGTGAATTTCCTGAAAAAGCGACAGAGTAACAGTTTGGTCGTGTGTCTATGTTCTTCGGAGCCAGCGACGGAAGTAGTTCAGAGATTGGGCCTTGATTCATCGGTGAAATTTAAAATGTCGTATGGAAAGTGTGTCGTCCTCCTTTTTGTCATTGATATTATGCGGCTCGGTCTGGTCTGCGGTGGTCCTAATTTCTGTGAGCACGGACGGAAGCGCAGCAGGTGCAAGGAGTGTGGGGGTTGCGGTATCTGTGAACACGGGCGGCGCCGTGCCTATTGTAAGGAGTGCGGCGGCTCCGGTATTTGTCAGCATGGCCAGCGTCGCAGCCGATGCAGGGAGTGCGGTGGTGTCAGCATCTGTGAACACGGACGACAACGCTCCCAGTGCAAAGACTGCGGAGGATCCGGCATTTGTCAGCATGGGCGGCAACGTTCATCGTGTAAGGATTGCGGAGGGTCTGGTATCTGTCAGCACGGGCGACGACGTTCCCAGTGTAAGGAATGCGGTGGCTCCGGTATCTGTGAACACGGGCGGCAACGTTCCCAGTGTAAGGAGTGCGGAGGTTCCGGGATCTGTCAGCACGGGCGGCGGCGTTCCCATTGTAAGGAGTGCGGCGGTCCCCATATCTGTAAACACGGGCGACGACGCAGTCAGTGCAAGGAGTGTGGTGGTGTTGGTGTATGTAAGCATGGGCGGCAGCGCAACCAGTGCAAGGAGTGCGGCGGTTCTCGTATCTGCGAGCATGGGCGTCATCGTACCCGGTGCAAGGAGTGCGGCGGTGGCAGTATGTGTGAGCATGGGCGGCGATTTGTGAATTGCAAGGAGTGCGGCGATCCCAATATCTGCCCTCATGGGCGGCGGCGTGATTATTGTCAGGGATGCGGCGGCTCTCAAATCTGTCTTCATGGGCGGAGGTGTGTCCGGTGTAAGGAGTGCGGTGGGTCCAGCAATTGAATTCAGTCCCAAGAGATTCAAATCGACGATCTATATTATGATCCCAGTAGCGGGCGTCGACCGTCGAAAGGATATTGGTCGGTGGATGTAAGTCAACGGTATGCGTGTGATTCGTGTCCGTGAGGTGATCGCGTGCAGAAAGAGTCATAGATTTTCCATCGCATGGGGTGTTGCGGTTCTCGGGTCTGTCCCTACGGGTCTGTCCTTAATGTTTTCAGTGTGTTAAATTATTTGAAGACTGCGCAAAGAGAAAGGCGTGTCAGGTTCCAAGAGGCACGAGCACAAGCATGGCAGTAAAAGCATGGAAGTACAGGCATGAGCAAAAATTAGAAGCATAGTTAGAGAAGCATGGAGAGAGTGTCTACGAAGTAAGTAGACCAAACTGCCAAGCTAAGTAGTGGACTCAAAAGGCGAAGTCAAGCTGTTTGTCAAAAAGCTGGGTTGTTTTGGAGTGTGTTAAAATTACAAAAAGCGCGAAAGTCTTCGTGTTTAAAGTAATGAGCTAAGAAAGAAGGCCCCAGTCTAAGTAGGCACGGAAGTGAGAACAGAAAAAACAGAAAAGTAACGTAACAGTAAAGAACAATGACAAAAAGACACAGGTGTACACTCGGGCGGAGTGGATTAGAAGAAGAAGCGGCAACATTGTCCCGGTCTCCTGTCGGCCCGATGCTTCCAGCATTGGCCGGGGCCGCTGTCTGTGTCTATGTCTATGCTCTTTTCTCTTCCAGCGCGGCGCTTTTTTTTCGGTTCGGTTTTCTTTTTTTTCTTCCAGCGCGATGTTGCTTTTTCGGCGTGATTTTTTTTTTTTCTTCCCACACGATCGAGGTGGTGAGGGGTCTCCTTTGTAATGAGCTGAGCTGAGCCGACACGATGTTTTTTTTCAGCGCAGTTTTGTTTTGTTTTCCAGCGCAATTTTCTCTCGGCCGTCGCCCGCGATTTAAAATCGGCAGTCGCCCGCGCAAAGCTCAACATCTGGACACTCCGGCCGCTTGCGGTCGGCATAACGGCCCAAGCTTTTGAGAAATGGGCCTGGGTGGAGAGACTAGAAAAAAGGAATGTGAAAGATTTCCTGTGGGCAGCGGAGAAGTTGCGGCCCGTGTCTTTCCAAGCGGCAGAGCAGGCCTCCATTGCGAAGGAGGCGGCGTCGAGAAGTGATATCAGGGCAAAGCTATCCAAGCGCTTTTCGTTCAAATCCCGGGCATGGAAAAACACCCACAAGCTGTGGCCGGATTTTCCTCGAGTCTACCACTGGACTTTTTCAACAGGGCAGACGACGAGCCGACGCTCAGTCATCAGCAGACGGCGGATTTTTTTGGAATCGGATCCGTCGAAATGGTTCGCAGAGAGAAATGGACGGTCGGAGATGCGCGTCGGCCCTCTTTGGCCATGAGAAACGAGGAAAAAAAAAAGCTGAATGGGCTAGAATCACTAACGACGGCAACTACGACGTATCCCTGAGGCCCGGCATTCGCGCAGTCTGTGAACCGGCAGCGGTTGCCGAATTGGACAGATTATACAAGATCTGGAAAAGCACGGCAAACAAAAGCGAGGAAGAAACGAGAGCCGCGCCCGAGGTGCGAGGGTTCAGAAAAGTGGGGGATAGGTGCGTAAAAGATTGATAAGCTTGGCCAATTTTCGAATGTGAGCCGGAAAAAAAACTGAAAACGATCAAGGTAGAGGCCGTAAATTATAAAACTAAACGGCTCGCACATTGCGACAAGTTGTTTCGGTCTCCAGTCATTCCGATGCTTCTAGCATTGGCCGGGGCCGTTGTCTATGTCTATGTCTATATAAAATACTCACTAGGCATTCGCTCGCCTGTTGTTTTCTATAGCGACAAAGTCAAAAGGCCGAGCTGTGAGGAGCGAGCCAGCCACACGGAGCGCATTCCTCGCATAGGGGAACACAAAAGAAAAAAAAACTGACTACGTTCGCGCATAGTGGAACACAAAAGAAAAAAAAGCAAACTATCAAAAGTTTGCCGATGATATACAAACTGCCAAACAAAATCACGAATCGCGTTGGCACGAATGAGATTGGATCTCGTTTAAATTGTTGAATTTCGACGATGAAGGTGGTTTGGCAAATTGTTTAAATTTTCCACAGTGGGCATGCGTCGGATTTGAGACTCAAAAAGTAGCTACAGTGTTGCGATTATCGGCCTGAAGGATTGGAAGTGCTACTACTGTTAAACGAGAAAGCTCGAAAAGGTAAGTCGATAGGATCCGAAGAAGAGGCATCGAATAGGAGAAAAAAAAGGAGAACTGAAAAACAGAGACAAGAGCAAAAGCAAAAGACAAAACGACATGCGGTAGGTTAAGGAGGACCGAGAAAACTGCAAAAGGAAAAGAGCGCACGCCTTTCCGAATCGTTCGGAGTCGGATGATAGCCGTATTATTATCCGTGATGGCGTGGCTTTCAGGGGGTTCGACCTGTCGACCGAAAGCACGCAAATCATTATCGGGGAAGGATTTCCGTGTCGACCAACGGCACGGCCTCCGGGTGAAGGTGCGGACGGGGATTCTGGTGGGGTTTCTCATTGCAGTCACGAAGGAAAAACCCGAAGAGAAATGAAAAAGGAAAAAGAGAAAGGGCCGACACCTCCCAAAAGAAAACACCACGCAAACAAATCCGCCGAATGACGACGCTGGCGCGACTTACCATCTGAGACGTAATATATAAACATGGTAAGTGTACGACTTAACTTTTGGGCGGGTGCGACTTAAAATCCGAGCCCTTTTTTTTTTTTTGCATCGAAAAAGACAAAACGATATGTGGTAGATTATGGAGAACCGAGAGGACTGCAAAAGGAAACGAGCTCGGTACGTCTTTCCTTTTGATCCTCGTCAGGCCATTGGCATCGCCTCCGGGTCGATGGCCGGGGCAAGTGTCGGCGTCGATGTCGATGGCCGCCCTCGTGGGAATCCCTACCGCAGTACAGTTCTAGATAGCGACTCGAAATTATCGGGATGCGGTGGCCCTTGCGGTTGTGAAGAGCGAACCCGAGAAGGCGCGTCCGGGGCGATCTCGGCGATGCTATAGGTTCGCGTGATGCAGGTGCGTATTTGTCCTTGAGATTCAGAGAAGTGGAGAAGATCGCCGAGGGTGGGCGACAAATTGGCCCGGTCTCCTGTGAGTCCATCGGTTGCCTTGCAACGGATGGCCGGGCCAGGCTTGATGATCACGAGAGGAATTCCGAATTTGAAAAAGCGTCCGAGTCTTCTTCAAGTTTTGCAGGAGTTTGCTTCGTGTTATTGCAGATCTTGGACGAGGGAGGTTCGTGCTCTGATCAGATTCCATGGTCTCTTCGTGTTCCGTGTTGCATGTTGGAGGCCAATCCTTTCGTGGTGGTATTATCTATCGTCGCCGTGGAATTGTTCGGGAGACCTTATCGGTCTCTCAGATTCTCATGCGATTCGCGGGTATTATTATGATGTCATGTGTGATAGTCAATCTGCACAACGGATCGGATGCATTCAGCATCCCCCCGGATGTTAGTCCGAGGTCATTGCCGTGGATATTTGGAAGGTATGTGTGTGGGTCTGATTGTCCGACGATTTCGATGCCTGTGAATCATATGACGTGTCAGAGGGCCAGGTCTGGTGATTGTCGTCATTATGATTCTGCGGGCTCCGTATCATTGGAGATGGATCCTTCTCTTGTGTGTCGTCCTGAGTCTACAGAGATCTCCCCTTCGTCATCGTTGTCATGCCATCTGTCTGCGTATTCTTTAGTATTATGGTCTGTTGCAGGACCAGGTACAGTTGGCTACAGTTGTCGGAGTCGGATGGCGACAATGGCAGAGGTAGACGAAGCAGAAAAAGGGAGTGAGTCGAGATGTCTGACAGAGAAAGCTGCAGCGAAGGGCTCTGGGTGTCTGTGGGATTCGGATGGTCTCCTTTCGGATATATCCGAGTCCGGACAGATGGCCGTTTCTTCTTCCTATTGTTTTGATGATGATACTAATGGGAAGGCTCCAGAATCATCGGAAATGTTCGAGACCACGACAAAAGTTTCGTTCTCGCCCAAAGCCGACGATCCGAATCCCGCGAAGTCTAAGATCAAGCCGAATCCATCTCAGATTGATGACCCAACAGAAACCACATCGACGTCAGGTCAGGATATTCAGGCAATGAAACTCAAAGGCGTCGCTCGTTCGACAGCGATGATATCGTATGGCTCCGAGTCTCTCCATGTCTCTGATCGAGTCCCAGTTACACCGAAGGCATCAGAAACGTTAGGTGATGAATTTTCTCCCCAGACCTTCGAGCCATCGGCGATGATGTCGGGAGGACCAGGCCCAGCTGATGTGTCTCCCCGCGAGTTTGTTTCTGATCGAGCAGCTGACTCGACGTCGAGACTCAGAGTCTCTCGAGAAGATAATGCCAGTGGGTACGTGTCGAGTCCTCCCGCCTGTGACTCAGCAGTGCAAAGCTCGTCGAGCGAGGACATTGAAGAAGTCGCAGACCCAGACGCTGAAAATAATCGAAAAGATCGCGCAGCCCTCGAGGCCATGAGGGACAGCCAGAATCTTGGAACCGTCTCGAACAAAACGAACCAGCTTGCATTCTCGGCCGCAGTCGCACAGGCCGCCAGGGTGCCATTTGTTTTCTATACAAATAACGTAGCGCCTCCTTCTGTCAGTCCTTTTTTCTGGGGCCAATATTTCGACATGGATCTTCTGGATAAATTGCATAACAAATTCGCCGACAATTTTCGAAAATTGGTCGTGGAGTTTGTTCGTTATGGTGTCGTGGCATGTTCTCGCGATAGTTTCGCAGATTTCTTTGGTGGAGAATTCATAGAGCAGCGAATTCGTCTGAGCGATGAAGAATTTCTGAAAAGTGCGATCTTCCCGATAGCATTGCCATCCTCTCTTGTCCCATATCCTCCATATCCGATTGTGTATCCCTTTTCGCTTTCTTTCTATAATTTGTATGGTGATGCGCCTTTCGTAAACTCCAACACTGTCCTCGGCGCGTTGGTTTCACAGGCGCTCGTAAGCACTCGAGAAGCGCGCAAACAGTTGGTGTGGAAGATATGCAAGAGAGCGCTCAGCAGGAAAGAAAGCGAGGAGGTCGATCCAGAGTTGCTTGTTGGCCACCCGACCGCAGAAGTCAGCCGATTGATTGCCGAGCTATTCGCTTCAAAGTATGAGGGTGTCGGCGATGGCGATATTACCGCTCAAGACTTCAAAGACATGCTCATTGGTCACCCGAATCTTCTCAAGCAGAAGACTTCGAAGAAGGCCCAGGAGGACGAGGATACGAGAGACCTGGGTCGCCATCTTCCGAAGTCTAAACATCTGCACGCGGAAAACGAGAGTAGAGACGGACAGCGTATGAATAGCAAAGAGACGCAAAGCGCAGCAGTTACATCGGCAGATGCGCGAGAGTCTGGGACAATGACAGACTTGATCGATGTGGCGACAGTCTTCACCAAAGAACTCTATCGGAATGAATTGGAGAGACAGGCTCTGGCTTTGGATACAAAAATACGCAGAGAGGGACTGGATATCTATTACAGTGGGGCAGTTTATGGATTTGGTGTCGAAGGGAAAAGCTACGATAAACTGGGGACACGTATCGCAGCGAAGTTGTCGAGGTTCCGACTCGATCTATTTTCGGATCCTCCTATCTCTGCACCAGTTGGCGAACATTGTGGGAATAAGATCCAGCCAAGAACTCACCCCGACGTGAGCGATTTTCCAAAGCTTTCGAGGACCGAGGCTCGGCGTAATGGTATCGCGGCGGACGAAATGCCAATGGTTCGGCGAATCGTGATCGAAGAGATCGAAGCGGTGGATGGAGAGGCCATCGCTAATATGAGTAGTATGATGACGAAGAAGATGCGCGAGAAATTGGAAGACGCTACGCGTGGTCTCTTTGGGAGAATATCGAGGGATGTCTCTGGTCTGCAATCGGGTGTGATGTCAGCCACGAATTTCCTCTCAAAATGGCGGAAGCAATTGGATTCGCAAGGGCGCGAGTTTTTGGGTGATGTGTATTTCGGTCGGAAAGACAACGACATGGGTCCCGTGACACGGTCTGCAAAGTCGGCGGTGGGTGCCTCGGTAATGAGGTGGGACGATGTGAAGTCTCAGAAGTCGGTGGGTGTCGATTCGAGCCAAAAAGGATCAGAGAGGGAGGCCGAGTCTCTGTTTGAGAAAGACGCAGACGAAGAGTTTCAGATTGTGAAGGAGATGGGGAATGTTTGTTTGTGGTTCGTATCGGTCATCATGTTGGGGCTGGAAGTCTGCGGGGATCATTCGGCGCGTGTTTGTCGTTCTTTCGTTAGAGGGATCGAGGTTATCGCTATCGAGGGGGATTCCTATCGAGTTTGGATGATGGACCGGTTAGCGGTCAGTATCATGCGGAGAATCTTGGACGAAACTAGAAAAGAAAGGGCTGAGATAATTTTGGCGGCTCTTTCGGAGTTTTCTCGTCGAGAGGTACATTGAGCGACGCGGATTATGATATCATCAGAGTGACAGTCGGTCGACTGAATTGAAGTGACGACTCGACAGGGAGTCCTTTCTTTAGGTCTCCGCTTGGGAGTCTGTTATACCATTGGTGGTCGGCAGTTCTATGATATCGTTGCAAGTTATGGCAAGCAGTTAAAAGGTGAAAGCGCACAAGTCTGGGAAGTAGTTGGAGAAGTTTGAGACGGTGAGTCAGTAGGGCCACAAGGAGAGACACTAGACAGAAGAGAAAAAAAGAGAAGCACCGAAAAACAGAGGCAAGAGCAAAAGCAAAAAGACAAAACGACACGTGGTAGGTTAAGGAGAACCGATAGGAATGCAAAAGGAAACGAGCGCGCGCCTTTCCTTTTGATCTCCGTCGGTCCACCGTCTTCGGGTCGATGGCCGCGGCATTTAATGCCAACGTCGATGTTAGTACTGTCGTCATAATTCGGCGCGTATTGCCGTTTTCTGTTTACGGTTAATAGCCGGCGTGTGTATAATAATATATGATCAGATATTCACGGCCCCCCGGTCCCCCCCCCTGTGGTTTGGTGGCTTTCGCGCGACGCAACCGCGAGCCACTCAAAACCGAGACGTCCTACCCCTCGTGTTAAGCGACGCGATACATCTTGCGCGGTCCCCCGGTCTCCCCCGATCCCCCGCCGTCGCCGCTCGCCACGTTCTACGGTTCAAGCGACACGATAATCGGCGATGATTTTCGCCCCATTCGTTTCTGACAAATTTCGAATCGCGATAGCAGAAATACCGGCGCTAATTCTTCCCATCGCGATCGGGGAAAATCTACGAGACGTATCTTTTTCAGTGTCTGCCATGCCGAGGCTTAGTTTTTCCGTCCCTCATGTGATAGGAGTCTGAGGCTGAGCGCTATGCGTTGCGGTGTCTTCGTTTTTGAGAGATTTCGCATCGTGGATCTGGTGGATGAAATTGACGAAACCGATCCGAGCCCCCATATCGGCCAGAAAAATAGTAACGGACCAGGTTGACCTTCTACCGTTCGCGTTATATAATACGATAGCCACGCGCTTCATATTCGGTCGCGACAAGAGAGACTGGCCCCATCACGATGGGTAGCGAATCAACGAGACTCACAGCCATCGCGATGTCTTCCCGTACCTTTTTGTCGGGGGGGGGGGTGCCCCCCCGACATTCGTGCAGTAACTTTGTGACTCGGCGGCGGTGGCTGAATTTGACAGATTATACAAAGTCTGGAAAACTAGGGCAAACAAAAGCGAAGAAGAAACGAGAGCCGCGCTCGAGGCGTGTGGGGTCAAAAAAGTGGGGGTCAGATGGGCAAAAGATGGATAAGCTTGGCCATTTTGGGGATGTGTTCCGGAAAAAAAATCGAATATGAACACGTGTTAGTATGTATATACTGAACCGAACACAAATACCAAACCTATCAAGGATTCGATACTTGTATCCACTTTACTAGCCTGTACGAGTGGGAAATACAATGGAGATATGAATTCGTGTTTGGATGGGAGTTCGCTGCCAACTACCTCTGCACGCTGATACGCTATTCGCTATGCCGTTCACGCTATGCCGCTAACCTCAAACGCTATCGCATCCGCTTGTACGCTATGTCGGGGACCAATGGGAAAACAATAATGCCGGTAACAATGTAGGAGTGACGCCCAGGAGCTCAGGCATCGATGGTCGGCGCCTAGCTCCCGAATATCTCCCTACATATTATTTTTGCCCCATAGCGGCTGTAAGAATACTAAACACCGCAAAAGTTGCAAAAGTCGTCATATTCGTACTTTAACAAATCAAGGCCACATCATGATGATGACGTGTCCTGGCGTTAAAGTCCAGATATGACATTGGTGCGTTACGTAAAGTACGTAACTTCCCACATTAATGCCAACATTCCCCCTCTCACCAAAGACATGACGTCTACCATCCAACATTCCCCCTAAGTAACAAGAGAGACGATCATGGATGCGGTGGAACCAACAAAGCAGCAGAAGCCACGCGTCAAGTAATATACAAGACGGTCTTACTAGGGAACCATACACATAGCAGCGCTCAGTAACTCAGACTATGAATTTGGAAACCGTGACAACGGTTTTTGATTATGCAATGTGTAAACATGTATGCTATTAGGAGGAAAAACATATTAAAACCCCCTCTGAAGTTAAACTACTTCAGATGAATAGGCTAGGGATCCATTCAGAAAAACTCTCAACATTCAACTCGACTTAAGTGGGAGAGTTTTGAGTTACTACGCCATAACGTAACTCAAGGCTGTGAATAACAGGAAAAACCCCCTCTGACACTCCCATGTCAGAGTCATAAAGACCTTGGGAGGAAAACTATTATCACCACCAAACCCTAACGAAGTGGACAGAGCAATCAGAACCAGCAGTAGAGAGCTCTGAGGTCCATGTCTTCGTCCTCTAGCTCCAATGCAGACGCATAAAAGACTAGAAACGGGTTAGACATAGGTTTAGTCAATGGATCGGCCTTATTGACGTTCGTAGGAACGTAGGCGATGTTGTCACAATGATCACGAACCGCATGCCAGCGTAGCTGAAAATGCTTAGTCTTCTTAGTAGGAAGAGTCGACGTAGCGACAGCTATAGCGGCCTGGTTATCAGTGAAAATATTAGGGACTGAGTAGTTATGCTGGAACCAAGACAGAAAGCCTCGTTCCTGAGTGAGCTTTAACGTGTCATAAAGACTGATGTACTCAGCTTCACACGTCGAAACAGCACGAAGGCCTTGGCGCTTACTCGACCAAAAGATCGGCGTCCCACGGTAGAACAAAATACTACCGGATGTACTCCGAAGAGACACATGACAACCAGCAAAATCCGCATCAGCAAATGCTACAGAATCCTGAAGCTGCCGATCCTTACTAGCGATCAATGCTGCATAAGTGTCACGAAACTTAGCCTCACGAGCAGGAGAGTACTCGAGCCCTACGGTCTTAGTTTGAAGCAAGTAACGGACAACCCGTTTAGCAGCTGTAATTACTGCAGACGTAGGGTTTGTCATACTACGGGCGCAACGATTGATAGCATAGCAGACATCAGGTCGACACATGAACGCGACATATTGAAGCGATCCAATCAACGACCGAAGCGGAAACGCTGTGTCTATTTTGCCCTCACTAAAATCAGCATGAACAGCAGGAGACGAAATAGTCCTACCAGCTGCGATTTTGAACTGATTCGCTAACTTCTCAATAGCCCGCTCAGCATCGAGCTTCATCCATTTACCAACCCTGTCATAAGACAGTCTGACACCAAGAACGTCACGAACCTCAATAGACTTACCATCAAGTTGAACGATATCCGCATGGATAATTTTGCCATCAAAATGGGACAGAATCTCTTTTGTCACTTCGTTTACAGTCTTTTGACAATTCGCACTTATCAAAGTGTCATCCACATACATGGCGAGAGTAACCATACCCGATTTGGATGCACGTCGGAACAAACCAGGTTCAGAAGGAGACCTCTCCCAACCCGCAGAAAGTAGATACTCAGAATATGTATCATACCACTTACGAGGCGCAATTTTCAAACCATACAGAGACTTAAGAAGTAAACCCAAATCGCCCCGAGGATTCGAAGACCAATGCTTCGGCAAACGGATGACAGCCCGCTCCTTATCCCCAAGCTCAGAACGAATAAAGGCATTACTAATGTCAAATTGGCTTAGAAACTTGCTTTCTGCAGCAGCATCAACACACAGAGTGCGCGTCGCAGCATGAGAAATAGTGGGAGAAAATATCTGTGCCTTCGACGCCTTGGTTTGTCTATTACCTAGAGCAACACACCTAGCTTTAAACCGTCCATCCCGTTTCTTGGTGTAAATCACCACGCAGGGAATGATCTCATCCCCAGGAAGTAGATCATCATTCGTGATCAATTTCCAACAGTTGAGAGCTTCGAGCTGAGTACGCTCAAGCGTATCGGCTTTAAGCCATTCGACCCTTTCAGGTCCAGTATGTGCTTCCTTATGTGATACCATTAGGGTCCAATTTATGGGGACTTCATCAGCATCCAGATCCTGAGACGAATCAGCAAGATAAGACGCGTGAAGAACTTCACCCAAAATATTGGAGTCATCGGCCGGAAGGTCTTGCCCAGATGCAGTGGCATCGAGTTTGGATTTAGACCAACCAGGCTTGCGACCATGCTTAGCCCAATGTGGACATTTAGCCCTTGTAAGACCAGTAGGACGACCACGTCGCAGGCGTATTTTACGTTCGACACCTTTACGAATTTCGA
>Ga0099797_100251_pt1 | contig 35495 bp, 24 predicted proteins | sample Uncmet_Sort48C_1_FD_89871 | JGI IMG/M metagenome (GOLD analysis project Ga0099797, IMG submission 89871) | Marine eukaryotic communities from CALCOFI LINE 67, Pacific Ocean - C012_Sort48C_1 | ecosystem: Environmental > Aquatic > Marine > Oceanic | place: Pacific Ocean: Monterey Bay | collected... | reverse complement strand
GATCGTGATGAGCGTCTGATTTAGTTCGGATCATGAGGGGTGTCTGATCCAGTGCGGATCATGATGAGTGTCTGATTTAGTTCGGGTCATCATGAGTGTCTGATTTAGTTCGAATCATGATGAGTGTCTGATTTAGTTCGGATCATGCTGAGTGTCTGATTTAGTTCGGATCATGATGAGTGTCTGATCCAGCTCGGATCATGATGAGTGTCTGATTTAGTTCGGATCATGATGAGTGTCTGATCCAGTGCGGATCATGATGAGTGTCTAATCCAGTTCGGATCATGATGAGTGTCTGATTTAGTTCGGATCATGAGGGGTGTCTGATCCAGTGCGGATCATGATGAGTGTCTGATTTAGTTCGGGTCATCATGAGTGTCTGATTTAGTTCGGATCATGATGGGTGTCGGATTTAGTTCGGATCATGATGAGTGTCTGATCCAGTGCGGATCATGATGAATGTCTGATGAGTTCAAGTTGGGATCATATCATATGCGGGCACAACAACACATGCACCATAGGGCTGCCAACACATGCGACAACGAGTTGGGATGGCAACCATGCACAATAGGGCTACGTGTTTTGCTATTGCCATAGAATCGCCGATGATTTGATGATTTCAGTTTGTATGTCACAGATTAACATTTGGCGCCGATAGTTTGATGCAATGGTGACTCTGTGCGTGTTTCTGATTTCACTGTGTGATCAGGAGTGTAGATGCTGGGCCGTCTGTCAAATACGAGACTCATATGATCGATAAATGATAGTTGGGCGTTATGATTAAATAGTTGGGCGTTATGATCTAATAGTTGGGCGTTATGATGTAATAGTTGGGCGTTATGATCTGATAGCTGCGCGTTATGATCTAATAGTTGGGCGTTATGATGTAATCATTGGGCGAGCCTATGACCAACTTAAGGAGACTCCACGGCGGCTCCGAGTTTTTGGTGGAAATCTGACATGATGGGCCACGAGTTCCTCATCTCACAATCTAAAATGATGGACTGTGGCCACGAGTTTATCATCTCTCAGTTTTTTTTTTCTGAAATGATGATACAATTCAAATTGTACCTCCTTTTTCCTTCGCAAGGAAGCTCTGGCACGGGATAATTTGAAATTGTGTGCCGGTAACCAGAGAATTATAATGCCCCCTGGGGCCCAAAATTTAAAAAGAGAAATAGAAACTATGTGAACAAGGAGAGATTCGCTATTATAATTTATGCAGACGAAACGGAATACTACACCGCTTGAGCTCTAAATCCTAATCCAAAAAAAGTCAAAACTTACAAGAGAAATGATGAACCCTAATCCAAAAAAAAGTCAAAACTTACAAGAGAAATGATGAACCTGTACAGTGGCAAATTAGAAAAACCCAAAGAGAGAGAAAAAAATACACGAGATAACTTCTTGAATCTTTGCAGTGTTGGTGTCAACACGCAGACAACAAAAGGGATGATTGATTTTTCGCAGATTATATACCGAAAGGCAAAAGCCCACAATTTGGAAAAGAAGATATTCAAGATATGAACCAATAGAAAAAGACGACAGACGCTCAATGCGCTAGTCAGATCGTGAAGAAGCAAAGGAGTGTTGTGATTGTAATCAAGATTTACCGAACCGCTTTGACCAAGACGCCATAAATAACGCTGAAGTTTGTATTGGTAAAAGTTTGAAATCGACAAAGGATATTTTTTAGACGGCAATCGGACTTGGGCTTGTTAATCATCTCAGTTCCTGTCTTCATGAGGACTCATTGATTGACTCGCGGATCAAAATCTCAATGCATTATTGCACAACTCTCCCTCAAGCAAAGCAAATCATTGTCAAATAAAATCTCTTCCAAACCAGCCTCCATTCAAATCTTGTCTTCACTCAAAATCTTTCGAATAGTCTTCACTCAAAATCTTTCGAATAATCTTCACTCAAAATCTTTCGAATAGTCTTCACTCAAAATCTTTCGAATACTCTCATTATGATTCAAAATTCACACTCTCCTTGAGGACAAATATCAAAACTCTCGATGAAAATATAATACTCTCCTTGAGGAGTCAGATTTCAAACTGAGCCTCTCTTTTTCTCAGAGAAAATCAAAAAGGTAAATTCTCAGCACCTGTCATGAGAAAATCCAACAATACGGAAGAAGACGAAAAATCTGTGATGAAAAATGTTGAGGAACAAACTTTTTTGTTTTTTTTGACTATGACACATTTACAATGATTTTGAATCAATGAATCACGATAACACAAGTGAGGTTTTCGAATAGATTCTAAACTCAGAAGCAATTCGCCCCTCACTGCCCTCTCAGAACCGATGCCAGTCTCTTGGCTCCTCCGTACAATTCACTATGCGCATCTTGACACTGTCACGCAATATCTTACACCTAAGCACGACGGCAGTTCAGTTTCAAAAACTGGCAGTTCTTTCTTTTTTTCTTTCTGAAATTAATGCAAACTTTGGTTCCTGAACCTTGGGAGCTAACTTTAAGCCATTTCAGCTAACTTTAAGCCAGTCTTTTTCGGGCCTGTCTTGTTGTCCTCCAGCTTCTGTTGGATATTCTTGTCCGTTTCTCGTCTTGTCGATCTAGGATCGGATCCAGGACCATCTATTCTTGTCGATCTAGGATCATTGAATTTGTGCTGTTGCAAGCTCTAAGAATAAGAAGTCCCCTGTTGCCGATGATGGTTCAGGAGACCATCGCGTGCTGAACTGTCATGGTTCAGGAGACCATCGCGTGCTGAACTGTCATGGTTCAGGAGACCATCGCGTGCTGAACTGTCATGGTTCAGGAGACCATCGCGTGCTGAACTGTCATGGTTCAGGAGACCATCGCGTGCTGAACTGTCTTGTTTCAGGAGACCATCGCGTGCTGAACTGTCATGTTTCAGGAGACCATCGCGTGCTGAACTGTCGCTGCGGAAGAATAATTGTTCAGGAGACCACCGCTCGCATCGCACGCTGATTCTGAACTGTCGCTGCGGATTGTTGCAAAATGAACGGCAAGGACAGCCAGTATCACGGAAAGCAATTTTCCAGGTCTTTTCCCATAGCTATTTTTCCCATAATCTGCTTTTCCCACATTTCTCGTTTTCCATTTGCTCGCTCAAAGCAATTTTCTCCCATAGCTATTTTCCCCATAATCTGCTTGTTTGTTCCATTTCTCGTTTTCCATTTCCCAATCTTCTCGTTTTCCATTTCCCTTTCTTCGTTTTTCTTCTGCAAGCTCTTTTTATTCCCCTCCTTCTATCTGCAGCGTGCCCAAAGAGCTAGCTCTTTTTATTCCGTTGCTGGAATTTATAATCACCAGTAGAGGGATTCATAAACCCTCTATTCGGGATTTATACAATCGCCAGTAGAGGGATTCATAAACGCGAGTCTGACTCGGTCTATCTGTTCAGATAGACGAGGGCGAGTCGCAGAGGTACACAGGGGAAATCTGGCCCGTCTATCTGGGTATTGAGGGATTTATAAACGGTCGAAAATGGCTGGTCCGGACTGAGCCTTCATGCTGTAGAATAGTCAGTTGGATACTCGAAAAATATCAATCCCTCCCGGTTGACTTTCTTTCGTGTTGCCAACTCGAATTCGCATACAAACCTACAGGCCGACACTTTTTCGACACAGGGAGAGAGAAGTGAGACACTGCGTGATTCACCAGTCTTGTTTTGCAGACCAGACAGAATCTGGCTAGTCTTGTTTTGCACGCTGTTTTTCAATGTCCCATTCGCATACACGAGGGTGTTTTTATGGGAGCTGTTTTCGAGTGACCCAGTTAGAGTTTCACTCGATACGATATCCTTGCCAACGGAGTCGTCCGTTCGAGAACTGGGATTTCCCCTGCTAATCCACTGCGCAATGTCTCTGCTGACCCCAAACAACTCCTCCGAACTGCAATCGTATGGGTCATTTTCGCGCGTTAGCCCCACGTACAATGAATTGTGCTCTCCGTTTTCGCGAGAAGCATCGTCTGACAAAGTCCCGAAAGACCTTGCCAACATCCCGGGCGTTAGCATTTCTGGCAGAAACATGGACCAGCTAAACACAGACGCTGCTAATATTTCGAAAGATTGGACCAGGAAAAACAAACTTGCGCCAGGGTACTTTCTCAAACCGTATGAATACAACGACGGAAGATCGATATCGTGCTCCTCTCCATTCGTCATCATATGTGTTTCTGCTTCATTCATCATCGTGTCTTTCCCTTCTTTCCCGGAGCAACGGAGAATGTTCGAGGAAGTCGAAGAATCAAAGATATCATATTCTTTTGCAGGCACATTCTTTTGAAGGTCGTCTTTTGTCTTTTGCAGGTCGTCTTTTGTCGTTTTCGAGGAATCGGAATCGGAATCCCCCACAGTCTCACCAAGAAGAAACTCAAAAACGAGCTGGATACGCGAATTTTTTCCAAGAGAAACAGTTTGTTCCGAAGCCAGACTGTCGAAGATTTCCTTCGCAAGTAGTTGAGTTTTGGGTGACAAATTGATCCAATGCGGGAACGATACGAAAACGACAGCCAAATATGGCAGCTTAAAGTGTTCCAATCCGTCGGGGCCCGGGCGGCGCCCGTTATTACACCCGCTTTTTCGATTCACAAAACATTCCCAATAGTCATGCATTGTTTTCACATGGTGAATACTTGTGGACCCCCACGATTCCTGGGGCAGCAAGCCAGATCTATCGACTTTTTTTGGTGGCTTCGAGTGAGACAAAGTTTTCTGTCCTTTGTTAATATCATGCTTCGAGTGAGACATATGACTAGTATGCTCGTCGAATTTATCGACCCATTCGCACGCCTGCAGGTCTTCGGGCGTGTCTTCCGAAAACGATGTCACGTGTTGTGCAACGTACGCGACGATATCGCCAGAAAAGCCATACAGAGATCCTCCGCCACAAGGGCCACAACAGAATCTGTTCTTCGAGGACTTGGAATCTGTTCTTGAAACCGTAGAAAAACCGCGAGAAAGCTCTTCAATGTAGATGTCTCGATAAAACGCATCCCGCGCGCTTTCACTCCTGCTTGCCCTGAAGTAAGATCTGAAAGAGAACTGTAACTGTCGTTGTCTTTTGCTAGAATTATACCTCAACTTTCGAAAGTTGTTTTTGTCTTGGCTTGAAGCTGCACTCTTCTCCTTGGAACTGTTGTTTGAAGCTGCACTCTTCTCCTTGGAACTGTTGTTTGAAGCTGCACTCTTCTCCTTGGAACTGTTGTTGGTCTCCTTTGTCTTTGGAACTGTCTTTGTCTCTTTGGAACTGGGTTTACTTTTCTTCTTGGACAATTCGCGAGAAACTTTAGCTCTGGAAAGGGAATTCCTTTTGCGAGCTTTCGTAAAATCAGGATAGGTCTGTTGGGCAAAGAACACTGTCAGTCCTTTATTCTGATTTTTTTCTCGCTTGTAGGCGTGACTACGTGTCTCGTCGTCGTAGGCACCACTGGTGGCATGATCCGTATGATGGCCCTGCCCATCGTTGTCAGATGACTGCCCAGTGTCAGGTCCATCGTCCCGTCGTTGTAGGTGAAAGGCCTGCTCTGCCGTCCTCGTGACGTCATCGGAATCCAAACCCTCTGAATCACACGGAGCACAATAATGTCTGCGGCCCAAAAACATTTGCGTAAAGTCTTCCCTCGAGATCTGTTAGTCAGAAAATTATGAGTCAACAATGATCACGCATTTCAATTATAATCAGTCCACCACATTTCAAGTGGGATGATGGCATTTCAGCAAGAGATGATGAACTCTAACCATCAATATTGATTCAAATTGAATTTGTCTAAATTTGAAGACGAATCATAACAACAAAGCTAGAGTTTATACCTCCTTTGAGACGTCCTTTTTCTGGGAAACTTCTTTTTTTTGTCGGGACATTTTTTCTTCCAACATCCTTGGTAAAATGACGCGCCAGTCCACCAGAGTATCAGTGTCTTGCTTGAAAACAAAGGTTGCTGATTCATGTTTTTCGATTACAGCTTTGAACCCTTCCAGCGTCTTGCACCTCGCAGATGCCATGCTTCCCTCCAAACACTTGTCCAAAAACAAAATGTCGCCGAAAAAATCAAATTCCCTGCTCAGTCTTGTACGGTTATGGGCAAGCATTTCATGAATCTTTTTCATCTTCTTTTCGTGGGCAAGCATTTCATGAATCTTTTTCATCTTCTTTTCGTGGGCAAGCTTTTCTTCCGGTATCTTTGAAGTCTTTTCTTATGCTGTAGAGTCAATCATCTGCATCTTTCTAGATTCATCCACAACCTTCTCCACGCCATCTGCAGTGTTATCGTCCTCCTCCTCACGTGCTGTCGTGACAGCATCATCATCATCTATTGCACGTTCTTTTTTTCGCTCCGCTTTTGACTCCGCTTTTGACTCCGCATCGTCGATCTTTTCATGCGATGAAAAGACGGTCTTTTCATGCGGCAAATCGACATAATTGATTCCAGAAGAGTCTTCAATGTTCTTTAGACCTGTTCTTTCATCCCAACCAAACGTAGCTGACTGACTGAAGTCTTCCACTTGACCAACTGCGAAATACGAAATAATGCGGAAACGATCGGACTGCGTTAGCTCTGGCAACGTTTGTCGTACCATGGCTCGCCACTCGAACGCAAATGCATGGATCGGAATGAAGACAACTATCTTTTGTCTTTCTTGTTTTTTTGTTTTTTTTCTTGATGAAGTTTTTTCATTTTCTTTTTGTCTTTCATGTCCAGAAGCGACATGTCTACTAGAAGCGACATGTCTACTAGAAGCGACATGTCTACTTGAAGCGACCACTTGTCGATCTTCTTCGATCACTTGTCGATCTTCTTCGATCACTTGTCGATCTTCTTCGATCACTTGTCGATCTTCTTCGATCACTTGTTGTTGTTTTTTCACATCACTGTGATCTTTCCCCTTCACCTCAGCCTTCTTAATATCACTCTGACGAGGTGGAGGCACTGACCACTGTGAAAAGTACGATTTTGGAATGTAGCAGATGGACTTCGTCCTGTCTTTGTCTTTGTTTGGCTTTGTCTGTAGCACTTGGATCTTCTCTGAGGAGCTGGTAAATGACGCTGGATTTTCTTCCGTTTTTTTGTCGGATAGTGTTGGATTTTCTTCCGTTTTTTTGTCGGATGACGCTTTCTGCACTGTAGAAATCGACACTTGATTTGAGCTTCCCCATCTTGATCGAAGAAAAATTATTACGAAAAACAGAAAAAAATTGAAGACACTTGATTCGAGCTTCCCCATCTTGATCGAAGAAAAATTATTACGAAAAACAGAAACATTGTGAGGCCGGAAACATTGTGAGCCTGGACCTCACATCTGTAGCAAAAGTTACTATCTCTTCCTGTCTCAGAAACGTATGTCATGAAAAGTGTCACGTCTCTCTATTCCTGTCTCAGGTACGTATGTCATGAAAAGTGTCACTATTCCTGTCTCAGGTACTATCCCATGGAGAGATAGCCTTTGGATAGATAGTACTATTCCTGTCTCAGGTACGTATGTCATGAAAAGTGTCACGTCTCTCTATTCCTGTCTCAGGTACTATCCCATGGAGAGATAGCCTTTGGATAGATAGTACTATTCCTGTCTCAGGTACGTATGTCATGAAAAGTGTCACGCCTTTGGAGAGATAGCCTTGGGAGAGATAGCCTTTGGAGAGATAGCCTTTGGATGAGCCAACAACGTGATCGACGCAACTTGAGAACCAGATCGTGATCGACTGCTGTATCAATCGTGATCGTGATCGACGCTTGATCAAAAAAGCAAAAAAGCACAGCCGTTTCGATGCGAAATGTCACATAGCGAAATGTCACAGACTGCAAATCAATGACGAATCATTGTCACATACTGACCTCTTGTCTCAGGAACTTACGCATCATGATCGACACATCACGATCATAATCCTGCCATAGACACATCACGATCATAATCCTGCCATAGCTGTCGACACATCACAGTGATACTGTCGTTTCCATAGTCGACACATCACGATCATAATGTCGTTTCCATAGCTGATATCATGTCGTTTCCATAGCTGGATCATAATGTCGTTTCCATAGCTGGATCATAATGTCGTTTCCATAGCTGTCGACACATCACGATCATAATGTCGTTTCCATAGCTGATATCATGTCGTTTCCATAGCTGGATCATAATGTCGTTTCCATAGCTGATATCATCGTGGACCAACATCGTGCTCACGATGTCACCCCGCAAAGGTCATTTCCAAGCGAACCAAAATTCGTTCCATTTCTTCATGAGACAAAGCCCCGTATTCTACTCATGCCTTAAAGCAGCCTTTTCTAGTTCCTCGACAGGCGCTGTCCAGCTCTGTTGCGGCCCACACCGTATGCAGTACTCCCAAGATTAATTGTCTTGAATCTGTACTCCCAAGATTAATGCCCTCCCAAGATTAACGTCTCCGTACACAGGACATCTGTTGTATGCCTATCCGATATTAACGTCTGCATACACAAGACATCTGTTGTATGCCTATCCGATATTAACGGAGGAAGAGCATATCGGAAAAATACTCAGTGCCAACACACACAAAAAATAAATAAATTCAGATTCAAGTTTCAACACAACATTTGATTTTTTGATTTGCATCGACTTTGCAGTTCGAAAAAAATCTTGCTTCACGAAAACTTTTTCAGACTCACTGAGAGCATAAGAGGAACACCTGATTCTTTTGGAAAATCAAAATGACAGTTCAGTCATAAATTATGACATAATGATTATGACATGAACTTAAATGAAACTTCTTTTGAACTTCGGAAAATGCTTTCAGGTATTCAAGAAACGTATCACTCAGCAACAATTCAAATTCAACTACTTCAGAAGTATCTTTTAGACCAGTGATTCGGCAACCAATATCCAATAGGTAATACAAAACGCATTTAGACTTTCAACAAGGGTTGACTACAATTGCTACAATGACTTAAGTTTTCTTTGACAATCTGATACTAAGACGCTTAAGTTAAGACGCTAGCCTGAAGTTAAGTACGCCTAAGTTAAGTAAACTACTACATGTCATTCTGGTTACATGTCATTTTTCATATGATTTGTTTCAGAGCCGACTTTCAAGTACCGACTTTCAAGTGAACTACTTATATCATTAAAGTGAACTCACATTGAAATGAACGCAATGAATGCTCTAGTTTCAATCGAAATGAACAACAAGAGAATGTATAACGTTTTATCAAATATGATGATGAGATAAACTTCAGAAATAACGATAACGAAATTGTAAATCGCACTTTTTTTTTTCAGAAATAAGCTATAACTTTTGAGACATACGACCTTTTCTTCACAACTGTAAAATGAAACTTCAATCTTCACTGCGTAAAATGAGAAACATATGTACTTTCACTGCGTAAAATGAGAAACATATGTACTTTCACTGCGTAAAATGAGAAACATATGTACTTTAGCCAATTTCACCAATTAGAATTGGTCCATCATCAAAATTAAATATCATTGTGACAATGGGGAATATTCTATATTACATAAATGTCCTGAAAATGCGAAACATACTTGCTAAAATCATATAACGGCGGTTCGAACGCACGTATTTTCCGGTAGCCATCTACAGAGGCACTGCTCTACGACTGGGGCAATTGCCTCTTGTGCAAACCACATGTCAGCAAAAACAACGATGTCACAAACATAACGGTTCTGACTCCCGTTGGCATCTCGTACAAACATTCTTCTTGTGGGAGAAAAAAGTTTGTAATCTGCACCAAAAAAGCGAGACATCAGCTGCACCAAACAGAAATAAAGCCTGGTTGGCTCTCAGACTGCGAAGATTTTTTTGTGTTAGAGTCTCCCTTTACCTCAGACTGCTCTCAGACCGCTGGGGTCTCCCTTTACCATCAGACCACTGGTACCGCTTGACAATGGCTTTTCGTGATGTAACCAGCCACCAAATTTACGTTTCGCTACACGTCAATACGATTGTGCATCACAACGATTGTGCATTATTTGGAATCAGAGTCCATCCAGTAACTACCGATCTCGACTCCAACGAAGTCACCCACCACTTGAAGTCACGCAATCACCTGAAGCCCTTTTCCTGCAGCGGTGGTGCTTCGCCTCTGATTCACATTCTTCGTGGGTGTTTGGTACAGACGTTCGTGTGCAGGGTTTCTGCTTGGCCTAGAGATGATATCATGCACACCTGTTCCTGTGATTGTCCTTCTCTGCTCTGGAACTTCGTTTCCAAAATGATGAGAAAGCCGGGAACTCCCCCCCGCCAAGAACTGCTGTTCTGTTGGAACTAGATTAGTACCACCAAACGCATCTTGCCCAGTAGTACCCTGGGGCGACGACAATCCCATGGTCCCAGCTACTGTTTTGTACATCCTTCGATAGATATCTTCCACAGTGTGGCTACTGTTGATTTGAGTCGCAACGTTGCCGATCTGACTCAATGTCGCCTGCGTACTACTATCTGGCAGTTGACCCAGTGTTGTGGGGCCTCTGCCGACGGAGGTAACTATTTCATTTGCCAAGCCAGCTACTTCCTGTGTAATACCGGAGCTCTGTTTCGCCATAGCCTCTGCATTTTCGTTTGACGACATCAGCCTGGAAGTCAACTGAAGCAGCCTTGTCTCCTTTTCTTTCATTGCCAGCAACTGCTGTTGCGACATACGAAGCTTCTCGAGGGCGTCCTTAAGTTTTTTTTAATACGAAGCTTTTTCTTCTCATTGTATTGTGTAACAATCCAACAACTGTCAATCCAAAAAACCATAATTTTACGAAACGAACCAATCGAATTGTGAACTTTGCTACCTTCTACCGCTGACGCAAAAATTGTAAAACTCTTCTACCGTTGACGGTTATTGTGCAATTTTGATTTTTTATTTTTGAACCCATCCTGATTCCAGTGATTCCTGTTGCCTTACACTATGATGATGTTGAGCCGTTGGCTTACACTATATCTCTCAAATTAATTACACTGTAAATTGTAATATCTCACAAATTTGAAATTATGTTATCAAAAATACCTGCGTATTCAAGCTCTTTTCCTGAATCCTCGCGACAGCTCCCTTCGAAGCCTTTTCTATCGTCTCCTGCTGTTTGTTGCAAATTCTTCGGTATTCACTCAGTTGATCCCGAAGCTGTCGATTTTCATTCTCTGAAGCTTCCAAACGCTTCTTTAACTCTTCGCTGTACCCTTGCAAGGCCACGTACTCTGGTGACGATTTCACATTGGACCTAGCTTCTGGCGCAAATTCTTTTTTCGCCCCCTTGTTTGGGGCATTACTCACACTGTCTTCGGCATCTGATGGCGTCAGGTTACCTTTTTTGCCCTTGGAAGGAACTTGCTGTGCTGTTTGGGGTACGATTGGCGGCGGGCTCCCATCCCCCAAGCCAACAACGTCCTGTTTTTTGTTTTCTAAACTTTAGACAAAAGCACTTGCTTGCGAAACTTCCAAACAGGATTTGCGTGGCATTAGGATTTGCAAATTATTAATACCAATAGTTTTACCAATTGAATCGTGGCCATAATTTAGTCTTACCATTTCATTCGATACACCAAGGTATTCAATTGTGTATATTCGAAAAACCAAGGTATTGTGTGTTTGTTACACAATAATTAAAATTGAACTTGTGTTCAATTCGAGAATTTGTATACAATATGGAACCAATTGTCGAGACAAGACAAGGACAATACAAGATACAATTGTTGAGACAATATGGAATCAGAATACAAGGACAAAGTCCATATAAATTGTTGAGACAGAGTACAAAGACTCAAAAATACTTACACAATGTGTACTTTGAAAAAAAATTGAAATTTTTGACAATACCGTTTTCGTTCCATGTGTTTTCGTTCCCTTCCCCCCTTTCGCAGGTTTGGTTCTGTCAACACCCAACGAGAGTCTCTGATATTGTCTCTCTCTCTGTCTCTCTGATGGCGGAATAGCCTCAGCCGCGGAGTCTCGAGGATTATCATTGCCCGAATCCAAAACCATAACAGGAACAACCCCGTTACCTTTCGTTTTTTGTCCATAGCTTTGCGGTTTGTGGATAGGACTCGTGTGATCTTCCTCCCTTTCTTCGATGACAGGATTCAGTGCGATGTCCTCTCTTTCCTCGGAGATTCGAGAATCCCTGACCCCCGGAATTCGAGGCTCATTCATTGGAAGCAGGCCCGATCTTGAATCAATGCTTGTTGCTCCTCCCATCATTCGTTGTCCTACACCTGGCGTCCCTCCAACAGTGGAGTCCTGCCCTGATGACAACTGACTTGAAATTGAGATACCATCAGCCCTGGAAAGAGATGGATGTGACCGCGCAAATTCAGGATGCGTTTCTGCGTATTCACCAACAATTTGCTCCAAAAATTCATCACTTTTTCGTGGTTCCGACGACAGATCCGAAAACACACCGCTGTCCTTCGCCTGGGTTTTTTTTTAAACGATTAAGAATGCAATTAACACCAATGACTCAAGCGACGATGTTGCAATGACAGCGACGATACAATTTGATATTGGTATTCTTGTATTGTTATAAGGATTATGATACAAAAAAAAAACAACTCAAATTAAGAATTCTGAATGCTGAAAAAAGACAGTGATAGTATATACTGGTCTTCCAGACTTATCTGTAGACTTTTTCTTTTTAACGTAAGCCGGGCCAGAAAGATTTGAGAACGATGCAGACAGTTTGCTGGACGGATACAGCGTTTCTTCGCCCAACCTTTCTTCTCGGCGCAGAACCTCTTCCGCTTGTTCAAACGTCAAGATCTGATCGGCCGAAATCTCATCAGTGATAGCTGGCAGCACGTTCAGAGTACCCTTCTCACCATATGCAGAAATTCCTGAATGACGTGGTGAAATTTTTCCACTTGCTGACAATGTCTGTGTCTGTCCATTATCTGGCTGATTCAGCCTCGCAGAATTGCCCATACGCGGGGTTCCCATTGGGCTTTCCATGTTGTACTGTTGTAATTTTTCGAGAGAGAGGCTCCCTGGCGGACTGGGACCGGTTCCCCTGTTACTAGACTGGATCGGGTTTGTAGTATTCTTTGTGGAATTCAAACTCGACTGTTTCTGGACAAGAGATTCTGCAGGCGCTATTGTTTTCTTTTCGGAGGCGCTATGCTGTCTTTCTTGTGCTTTCGTTGCTCCTTGTGCTCTCGTTGCTCCTGATACTATTTCTTGTGCTTTCGTTGCTCCTGATGTCGTTGTTGGACCTGATGTCGTTGTTGGACCTGATGAGCCATTACTTAAATGGCTTCCGCCCTGGTTCAATTCTTTCTGCATCTTCTGTTGCAGCTCGTCGAGTTGCTTCCTTAAATTTCGGACACCTGCAGAACTAGATTCAACATCCTGTTCCGCTCTGTCGAGCGCTGCTGACCGTGGTGAAGACATTTTTTTTTTCTTCTCAGAAAACAGAAAGAGTGTGTCACTTTTTTTTTTACTTTCTTTAACACATCATGATCTAGTATTGCTCTTTTGGTATTTGTTCGGGCCCCGACTGTTTTTTCTGTTTATTTGTTGCAAACTTCGGGACGGCTTCTCAAGATATGTCAGTGTTCGACTGTCTCAAGATATATGTGGAGCAGCTTGACAATTTGTCGCACCAGTTACCACAACATCCCCCAATTACAACATTATTCCAGCATCCTATGACTTTGATCTGAACTAAAAATTTTCCGAAATGAGTGTGTTTTCCGAAATGAGAATCATGAAGATTGACTCGACTTTTGGAAAATCATGAAGATTCGACTCTCACAATTCTGTCCAAGTGTTGCACAATTGAATTCTGTCCAAATGTTCTCATTGACCTGTGTAATCACATACCATGCTCTCAGCTCTTCTCATCGACCTATGAAATATATTTTTTTTATAATGCTCTCAGGCTTCAGCTCTCTCAGCAACTCTCTCAGAGCTCTCGCCTTTCAAGTGACAGTTGATGTTGAGTTTATTAAAGTTACTTTAAAAAGTGAATAATTTACTTTAAAAAGTATCAGAAACAAGAAAACAACAACTTCCTGCGGTCCCCTCTGCAGAGTGGAACTTGCTGCAGAAAATAAACTCTTAACTTCGAAGAGTAAAAACTCAACTTCTGCCCCGTTTGAAAACAACTTCCTCGCTATACCGGAATTTTTGTCGAGCGAGCCGGAAAACAACTTCGACGCCATATAAATAATATATATAATATATTACCGGAATTTTTGTCTCTCTCATCTCATGGTGGAAACAATGATTCGAAAATTACAATTATCATGCTAATTAAATTCTCTTTAATTCTCTCTAATGGTTTGACTTCTCTCAACTTAAAACTTTCAAGTCAATTTGAAAAGCCCGAAATCATTGCGGATCTCTCGTGCTGCGGATTCCGATCTCGAGTCTCGTGCATACCACTGCTGCATTTAATTTTTCGTTTTGTATGGACCTTGAACCAGGTGGGAAACGATGACGGAAGAACACGTATAGACTCAATTGCAATGTCAGTTGACGCTTTTTTATGTCTGCCACAAAACCCGAATAGTGTCGAAGAACTGCATGTATGATATCAGCCGAACTACTGTCAGTGTTATGTTACTGCTGACGTGATTCCGAAAAGTCTAACTTAAGCCTGGGAGAAGCCTTAAGGGTTTCCCCTTGGGGCTCCCCCTCAGTAAGTCCCTTAAGCAAATTCCGCAGTTTAAAGTTGGGCGCGCTTTTTCCTTAAATTTAATGAGAAACGCGTAAGGCAGCAGCGACATCGAAGAACCAAATTACAGCAAGGGCGTAGCTTTTCGCGTCGATATTCTCGATCTTTCCGTCACCCACCAGAAGAGCGCAAGCCTAGCGTTTGACCGCGCGCGCAACCGTGCGTCTAGCATGCTACGAATGCCGTGGCGATTCCCATTTTGGGCGTTGCGATCGTCGTTCCTTCGCTGCATCTAGCATGCCGAAAGCGTCGCGCGGGGTCTAATTTTGGGCCCCGCGATCGTCGTTCCTTCGCCGCGTTTAGCATGCCAAAGGAGATCCGTGGGGACCAATCTCGGACGTCGCGGCCGTCGTTCCTTCGCTGAATCTAGCATCCCGCGCACGCTGCGGGAGTCCAATGCTGGACATTGCGATCGTCGTTCCTTCGCTGCATCTAGCATGCCGAAAACGTCGTGCGGGGTCCAATTTTGGACCCCGCGATCGTCGTTCCTTCGCCACGTTTAGCATGCCAGAGGCGCTCTGTGGGGTCCAATCTCTGACGTCGTGGCCGTCGTTCCTTCGCTGAGTCTAGCATCCCGCGCACGCTGCGGGAGTCCAATTCTGGACATTGCGATCGTCGTTCCTTCGCTGCATCTAGCATGCCGAAAACGTCGCGCGGGGTCCAATTTTGGACCCCGCGATCGTCGTTCCTTCGCCGCGTTTAGCATGCCAAAGGAGATCCGTGGGGACCAATCTCGGACGTCGTGGCCGTCGTTCCTTCGCTGAGTCTAGCATCCCGCGCACGCTGCGGGAGTCCAATTCTGGACATTGCGATCGTCGTTCCTTCGCTGCGTCTAGCATGCCAAAAGGGCCGCGCGAGGTTCAATTTTGGACGTTGCGGCCGTCGTCCCTTCGCCACGTTTAGCATGCCAAAGGCGCTCTGTGGGGTCCAATCTCGGACGTCGTGGCCGTCGTTCCTTCGCTGAATCTAGCATCCCGCGCACGCTGCGGGAGTCCAATTCTGGACATTGCGATTGTCGTACGGTTCCTTCGCTGCGTCTAGCATGCCAAAAGGGCCGCGCGAGGTTCAATTTTGGACGTTGCGGCCGTCGTTCCTTCGCCGCGTTTAGCGTGTCACAGACGCTCTGTGGGGTCCAATCTCAGTCGTCGTGGCCGTCGTTCCTTCGCTGAGTCTAGCATCCCGCGCACGCTACGGGAGTCCAATTCTGGACATTGCGATCGTCGTTCCTTCGCTGCATCTAGCATGCCGAAAACGTCGCGCGGGGTCCAATTTTGGACCCCGCGATCGTCGTTCCTTCGCCGCGTTTATCATGCCAAAGGAGATCCGTGGGGACCAATCTCGGACGTCGTGGCCGTCGTTCCTTCGTTGAGTCTAGCATCCCGCGCACGCTGCGGGAGTCCAATTCTGGACATTGCGATCGTCTTTCCTTCGCTGCATCTAGCATGCCGAAAACGTCGCGCGGGGTCCAATTTTGGACCCCGCGATCGTCGTTCCTTCGCCGCGTTTAGCATGCCAAAGGAGATCCGTGGGGACCAATCTCGGACGTCGTGGCCGTCGTTCCTTCGCTGAGTCTAGCATCCCGCGCACGCTGCGGGAGTCCAATTCTGGACATTGCGATCGTCGTTCCTTCGCTGCGTCTAGCATGCCGAAAACGTCGTGCGGGGTCCAATTTTGGACCCCGCGATCGTCGTTCCTGGACCTTCGCCACGTTTAGCATGCCGAAGGCGCTCTGTGGGGTCCAATCTCGGACGTCGTGGCCGTCGTTCCTTCGCTGAGTCTAGCATCCCGCGCACGCTGCGGGAGTCCAATTCTGGACATTGCGACTGTCGTTTCTTCGCTGCGTCTAGCATGCCAACAGGGCCGCGTGAGGTTCAATTTTGGACGTTGCGGCCGTCGTTCCGTCGCCGCGTTTAGCGTGCCGAAAGCGAGTCCAATTCTGGACGCTGCCGTCGTGAAGACTCTCCTTGTCGTAAAGAGTCGAAGAGCTTGTCGTGATGGAAAAAACGCCTAGACATAGAAAGAAAACCAGCTCACTGTCTCACTTGACATTTTTCTATGAGAGACAGTGAAATGTCAAACTGTCTCTCATAGACATTGACAATTGTTCAATGTCAATGTCAAGTGAGAAAATAGAAAAAATAATAAAGAGAATATATAATATTCTGGATTTCATGAATGGGAGTCATTTCCCATTGGCGCCATACTTCTTTGCGTTCAGAAAGTCAATACCTTTGTCCTGGAAATGGCGCCAAGTGGCTGATCACTGACAGGCAAATCTAGCAATTGCTGGATTTAGGATTTGCCAACGCAGGGGGAGGCAAATCACAAATCCGGAATTGCTGGATTTAGGATTGCGTACCAGGGGGGGGGCGGCAAATCACAAATCCGCAAGTGCTACATTAAATTTGGGATATCATTTGGGGAGAGGAGTCGACGGCGGATCATCGGGGTCGGGATCGTGGACGTCGACCGTGACGGGAGCAAATCACAAATCTTAAAACCGCAACAGAAAGTTGGAATCTTACTTGCAAACAGATTCCAGGACAAAGGTATTCAAGTGTTGCGTTTCATGCACTTTCTGAACCGCAAAGAAGTTGGAATCTTCCTTGCAAACAGATTTGGATTTTCCTGTTCCCATCAATGCCTTTCTGTGCACTTGGCCAACAGTAATCAGCGCCATCGCCTCTCTTCTGTGCACCTAACAGTAATCAACGCCATCAGTGACCTCTCTTCTGTGTACGTCTCTGTAATCAGCGTGATTTCTTCGCTGTTCAACGCCGGAGAGGTTCTTCGCTGGAAACGAACGAAATGTACGAAATCCGGATCACAAGACTGTGTACGAAATGTACGAAATCCGGATCACAAGACTGTGAGTTCCAGTCAACACCGGTCAAGACTGATATTGTGGAGATCCCCACGGTCGGTTTGCAATGCAGACAGTGGATTGGGCCCACGGTCTGCTGGCAACGCAGACAGTCGTGGCTCGGTATACAACGCACATCATGAGCCTTATCCCCATCACCCAAGAGACACATCAGAAGCCTTATCCTTATCACCCAAGAGACACATCATAAGCCTTATCCCCATCACCCAAGAGACATTCAACGACTGGACGCCAAGCAATAGCGCTGACAATAGTACATGGTAAACAACACCAGCCTTCCACCAAAGCTATGCAACTCCATCAGTGCTAGCTGCTGCAATGCATGCCATGCTGGCCATCACTCTTCAGGATTGACATTCATCGTGGCAAAATTTTCTGTCAGATGCTAATTTTCCGTGCTATCATTTTCCGTTGATTTCTCATCGTGCCAGTGGTGCTATCATTTTCCGTTGATGCTGCTCATTGTTTTGTTTGTTCTGCTCATTTTCTCGTCTCTGCTGCTCTGCGTCTCTGCTGCTGCTGTAGAAGAACAATGGCTGCTCATCAGGCATCATAGACTCCATTGAAGACCAAGAATATTTCGGAGTTGATGCCAATACGCTTGGAAACAGGACACCTGATGCCAATACGCTTGGAAACAGGATGACACTGACTATTTCGGAGCTGATGCCAATACGCTTGGAAGCTCGACGCCCGCTGTTCCCAAACACTCGACAATCACTTTTCCCAAAAGTGGCTTTTCTGCAACGTATGGAAAACTCAGCTTTTCAATCCCTTCGCTGCAACCCTCGCCTGAGAGATTACTTTCGTCACCTTCTAAGATGCGTTCTTGCGGGTCACTTTCGTCACCTTCTGAGACGCGTTCTTCCAGCTGACGCCCCTTCGGAAACCCGCAGAACCGCACTCGAATACCTGAATGCTTGCTCAGCAGGTAGTCCTCTTTCGATTCATTTGTCAGTCTCACTGTGACCGTCGAAGGAGTTTTATGGCCTGCTGTAGGTGCGTCAACGGGCTTCAAAGACTTTTGCAGAGCGCTTGGGTCTGCGTTGCGATAATCCGGATTTTTCCGATGGATAAGCAGCATGGGGTCCACTTTTCTTTTCTCGCTGTCCACCCTTCCACTTAGATAATCGTCCTGGACCCAATCACCAACAATCCAAAATTCTGCGCTTATTTTTTCTGACGTGCATTCGTAGACAGGCAAGTCAACTTTTTGAGTCTTTTTGCTTGTGCTTTTTTCACACTTCCCAGCAAATGCTTTTTGCGACGCAAAGCCAGCAACGACATCTTTGTCGGTTTTGACAACGGTTGGATACCGCAAAAACAGAAACGAACCGTGCGTATTTTGCAGGGAGTCCACACTTTCTTCTTCTGCAGTCGTATCCTCCGCGTCCGTCGAATCCGAATTCTGCGTCTTTTTGCCCGTATTGTCCTCCACATCGTCATCATTCACAAAAAGAACTCCAGGACTCGACAGCTTGGACAACTGTTTTTGCCCCTCTAAAAACCCTTCACACACTCCTTCAAAATTGAAGCGGCCCACCTCTCCTGCCGGAAGAAACTTCACACCCGGAGAAGATTGGAGCATGCACGTGCCTTCTTTGCTCTTCTCTTTGATCTTTCTCTCTTTCTCTTGCCTTTTGAAGCTGTCTTCAAAAAGCACATCCAGATCGCAAAGCTTATTTAGCGCAGCCATGTCTACTTCCTTGTCCGTCCGGAGGCAAGAAGGCCCTTTATCTGTTCCTTGTCCGTCCGTCTGAGACGACACAAAATTTCCAACGTAGGTGGTGTAACAGGCGCCAGTTGTTTGTACGTTGGTGAAAGGATTTGTATTGTATGTTGACTTGTATTGGGTGAAGAGACTACTTCTCTGTGTGCGACTTATCGCCTTCAACGATCCCAACCCCTTCATCGCGCGAAAAGTGGGCCGAGAAAACTGCATCGAAACTTGCAACTTGTTGCCGAGGAGTCCCTGAATTGTGGAATTGTTTTTTATCATTGTGGAATGTTTTTTATCATTCATTGAGATTAAAATTGTGGAATGTTTTTTATCATTGAGATTATCATTGAGATTAAAATTGCTTCTTTTTGTATACATCATAACAATAACACTATACCGAGGAATGAAACTAAAAATGAAAATAAGGAAGAAAATAACGAACCAGAACGAAATTGAATCCAGGAAACATACATCAACATAAAACCAAAATCGACTTCAAGACATTCTCTTTTTTTTTTGAACTGACTTCGAACTTTTTTTTTCAAACCAAAAGACAAAATGCGTTTTCTCAACCACAAGGCAAGAAAAAGCTCAAAGAAGAAGATCAACACATACCTTACTACATCCCTGCCAACAAACGTAAGAAGATACAAGAACAACATACGTAAGAAGATACAAGAAAGATACAAGAACAACATATACCTGTTTCTCATCCTCAAAGATCAATACTGACAAAAAAATACCTGTTTCTCATCCTCAAAAGAAAACAATGACTGAATATTTATTGTATATCACTCAAATAATTCAAATACCTGTTTCTCATCCTCAAAGACAGTTGCGTATTCATACTGAGACATCAGCGAATCAACGAATCCTCCAAGATTTTTTGTGCAGACAGCATTCTCGGTGTTGATTGCGATGCCGCCAAATAAATAGAGAGCCTCATTCAGTATCAGATCAGCTTTTTCTTTTTCTGTTAGCATCACTCTTTTCCCACTCACTGCATGTATCATTCGTGTCGGCTGCACGAACCCGGGTCGGAGGGAGAGACTTCCTTTTTTTTTATTATTGAAATATAATTATTAATAGCAGGTTTTCTGTGTCAGTGTTTACAATAATAGGTCAGAACAATATGAACAGGTAATAATAGCATTTGGAGAATTTGGTGGTGTAAATATAGCATTGCCGCTTTTTAGTAGAATTTGGAGAATTCAATAATATGTGGCGCGAGATCTTTTGATGTTGAGAAATTTACAAATCACAAACTGGCATTTCAAACTCATGTCCAAATTCAACTCAGAAAATGTTCAACTCAGAAAAAAGATAAAAGAGATATGATACCCTTCACTCAGAAAAAGATAAAAGAGATATGATACCTTTCCCGTGATATTTCGAGTCATGCTTGATAGCTGCGATGCTTTTTTCCGTCCAGACGTAATGCTCAAAGTCTGGATTTGCTTCTGAGCAGGACTTGATAGATTCGTATGATGCGGCGGAAAAATATCCAGTCCCCGTTTTTTCCGAAAACAAATACTGATGAATTCTTTTCGGAATTTTTCGACCTTCACCTCTCATATTGACAGAATCCATTTCCATCAGCGGAATACGATACGACTTCATGTAATGATACGTCACAGGCTCCTCGGTCAAATTGTACCCAGGAACATGATCTCCACTTGGCCATAAGTACCACCCAAGCATCTTTTCTGGCGTATCCGGAAACATACCTTTTAAAATTTTTTGTTTTTTTTTTGGAGAAACAAGACTATACTGCCGTGTTATATGAATATTTCCACACGGTAGTATGAATATTTCCATTTTAATTCAATTGACTATGCAACGTATTACGTATACGACAGCAAATAAAATATCTATATAAATACCTACCTCCTCGCGGTAAAAAAAAATAATAATAAAATATCGAAAAAAAAAGTACCTTGAACCCTCCTCGCGGTAATCCCGCACATTTTTAGACATTTTGCCATTCCAACGTCTTCGAATCCACTTGGACAATTCGGAATTATATGTTGACAGTTGGCAAAGGTTTTCTTTGTGATCAGATAGCCTGCGCCGCCGCTGTTGAAATAATTCGGCATCCCTGCCATGGTTCCGCGCATCAAAAATCCACCAAGGAAACCTTTTTCCTGTTTCCTCTCTTTTTGTTGCAATGACAACTTGCAGACTTGTTGCAACAAATTTTCAACGTAGATGTACGTGTCATCGTCAGCTTTCAAGATCCAGTCAAAGTTTTTTGTTCGGCTTCCCGAGGAATCTGCCGCCGTTGTTTTTGTACTTTGTCTTTGCCAAGCATCTGCATGCAGCAGCATCATCCTGCTACGACTAAAGTCAGATTTACCCTGGAGTTTCAAGGTATCTCTGTTTATCTCGAAGTCTGGAATTTTCAACGTCTTGGACAATACAGAATCTGAGTCTTTTTTGTCGCTTTGAATCTTTGATAAAACTCGGTGGCAATCGTCATGACAACCCGGATGAAGATACAACAAAAATTTCGAAAATTTCAACCACAGTTTCGATTCATTTGACTGCCCTGATTGACACTCAACCTCCATGCCCAGCTTCGGTTTCAAATGCGCTATTTGAGCCCGCATGGCCTCGGGTCGCGCAATGTGCATTGCAATAAACAGCTTCTTTACTTTTTTTTGTGTCTTTTCTTTCGTGGAAGCTGGTTTTTCTTTCGAGTCTGAAGCTGTGTTTTCTTTCTCATTCTTACTCTTCGAATCTGTATTCGCCGAATTTCTCTTTACTGTTGGCTCGAGCCAACTGTTGGTTTCCTTTTTTTTCAGAGAGTCATCTTGGTTGTCGACAGCTTGCTTGTCGCCATTGCCAGCTTTTCCTCTGTCATCTGAATCTTTTTCGCCCGTCTCTGAATCCGGAAGATTGTCAAACCTCTCTGAATCCGGAAGATTGTCCAACGAATCAACTGAATCATTGTCGGTTTGAATCATCCCAGTTGAATCAACTGAGTCCAACGAATCAACTGAATCTGATTCTTTGGAAGATTCTGAACCTTCTTTGGAAGATTGTCCGAAGCTGAATCTTCCGGTCGCAAATCGTCCGAAATTGTCTAATGGAAGTGCACCAATACGAGAAAAAAAGATGCGCACGAGGAAGAGACCCAGCGCGCAACAAATGATCCAGGCTCTGGCTCCCATCATATGTTATGAATCGATCGACAAGATTCGACAAATAGGCAAAAACTTATCAAGTCGTACTCAAAAAGCTTATCAACTCAAGTACTTGAAAAACTTAGCAACTCGTAAAACAAAACTTTAACTCAAAAAAAAAAAAACTGTCACACGAAAGCGAAAACGAAAAGCTTTATCATACAGAGAAAAAGACTTTGTAGATTGTAGATTGTACTATATGGACTTTACTCGACACCATACAGATCACAATCTTTCTCTGTCACAATGACAACTCGAGTTTTTCTGTTACAATCCTTGTCACAATGACAACTCGAGTTTTTCTGTTACAATCCTTCTCCTCCGAGTCCTCCCCCTAATTCAACCCGATCTCTTAAAAGTTTCAAAAAACGAGGTTTCAAAAACAACAACTTCAACTCGTAAATCCACCTTAAGTTTCTCTTTTTTTTACAACACTCTTTAACTCCTTTTTACAAGTTTTTACAATGATTTGAGGAAGTACAATGATTTGAGGAGTCACAATCCTGGAGTCAATACAATGACTTGAGGAGTCACAATCCTGGAGTCAATAGTCATCTGATAAAAATACTTCACTTAGTACAATTCATGTCCCGCGTGTACTCGAGTCTTCTAAACTTAAAGTTAACAGCAATGTCACACGTGTACTCTTCAAACAATAACAGCAATGTCACACGTGTACTCTTCAAACAATAACAGCAATCAAGATTCAACCTGATCACTTGATGACTGTTTTGAAGAGTCAAATGATAAGACTTGAATAAACTTGAATAAAAAAAATGACCGATGCAGGATAAAAAAAATGACTGAAAACGATAAACGACAAGAAACGATTGAAAAAAATACAAGCCAGAATTTCCCAGAAACCATTATGGTTACCATAGATTGACATTGACAGGATAAAAAAAAATGACTGATGCAGGATAAAAGAAAATGACAGATGAAAAAAAGGACCCTTACTTGCCAATGCTTTTCTAAAAACAGTGAACAAGTTTTCCGATATCTTGCTCCACACTGACACGATCCATTACAATACTTTTGGTAAAAGATCACAATAGAGATTCTGTATCACAACAGAGAACGAATATACAAGAACTCAAAAAGAACAAAGATCACACAAGACACAAATTCTTGGTATCGTACACTAATCCTGCGTTTGAAAACACACTGTCTGGTAAACTGTCTTCCTCCTCTGTCATCGGCGACATCCTCCGTGCTTGATCAACAACCCATTTGTCCACACCTCCTTCTTTCTTCATCACATAACTGAAATCCCACGTACATTCTGCCGGCCCGCTTTTCCTTCCCGCCGAAACTGTAACCAGAGAGGTCCTCGCGAAGGATTTGGTAAATTCAAATTCCAAAACAGTCTGAAAATTGACATCACGACACGGTTTGTTGATGATTGGCTTCAGAAGTGTTTTTAAATACTCAACACCAATTTTTCCAGTTTCAACTGCCTTTTGAGAACTAGGATCGCCCTTACTCCACTTCACGCATTGACACAGGGAATCGTCGATCTGTGCTTGCTTACAGTCCCTACCGACTTCATACTTCTGTCCCAGATCCATGAAAATCCCAGTGATTTCCGGATTCTCGAGTCTCTGCTTGTGACTCAGAACCGAGTAATTTTCTTTTCCAATTTTTAGTATTTTATCAAACAAAATAGAGCTAGGACTCGATAAAAATGGTATCTGGCGAAAACTAAGCCATGTGTCGTAATGCGAATACAATTGTTTTTCGTTTTTTCTCATTGTTTCCAGTAAGCCAGGATGTTTCGCGAAAATCCACTTCGGGATCGACACCATGAAACTCGAGATCATATGTTCTGCCGGACCCCCCGATATGCGACCATGATCACTATGAAGAATAACCACTGTCCGATCAAGTCGAACCCTTCTTCGGATAAAAGAACTCAAAAATTCATCTTCTAATCTAGGGACACCGGTGAACGTATGCACAGACTGAATAGAAAGCGCGAGTAAGAGAGGGGGCTTTTTATTTTTAGGAGGTTGTTGTACTACTGCGGTTTTATTTGTTGTATCAGTTTCTTCTAGAAGTCTTTCTGTCTTCATTTTTGTTGACTTTTTTGGACTTTCATCACTGTTCTTTTCATCAGTCTGTTCATCGTTCATAAAAGAGTTACTCTTTTCATCGGTTTCTGGGTCCATCATCAAAGTGCTGGGCTCTTTGTTGCTTTTGGGCCAGGGACTGTAATTGACCCATACATCCTCCGCCCATTCGAATTCAGGCTTCGAGTAATATATATCCGCACTGGCATACTCACTGACTGGTGGATGGATGTCGGCAGCCAGGGGACCGTAGTCAGCCTCATTTCTCGGAACGTTGAGACCAGTTTCAATGTTTCCAACGCAGTCACGAGCTGCACGTCGATGGCACTCGCCGAAATATCTGTTTGTTTGTGTTTTTTTTGTTTTTTTTTTCATTGACCCGAAAACTTGTATATATACACATCATTATTGACTTACAAATTTTAAAGAGAATTTAAAAATAGAATAGTTCACAATAGTTCACAATTTCTAAGTCACAAAAAGTCAAGCTGATGACCTAAAATTAAATCTACAACCTCAAAAACACAACAAAAAGTCAAAAAAAGTCAAGCACACTGACCTAATAAATTATAATTGAATGTGCTGACCTAATAAATTATAAAAAGACTATACTCGTTTTTGCTGCTTTCCGGCCCCCCGTTGTTGTATTGAAAATTCGCGGTAATATACCCCAAATCTTTGTAATAATTGAAGATAGTCTGATCGCATTTTTCCGGATCGTGCTTCTGATCCATTGGACAATCGTGTCCTCGTGTTTTGCGCGAGCTCCGGAATTTTTCGCCGACATACATAGGCATATAATTCATTTGCGTCGACCTACTGCATTTATGCATTCGAGTGAAATCGAAAAACTCGTGCAAAATCGGGTCTGGTTCTTTTCGTTTGTTTTTGTGATCAGCGACAACACTCCCATCAAAATTGACATAGCTCGACACACCATAGTTCTCTGTTTGTTTCAAGCCAGTTTCGGGATCTCTGGGTTGCAATTGTTGCATAGTTTTTTCCATTATCGTCAAAAACATTTCCCTACCCAGAGCATCGATATAAACGTCCAGAACGTCGGGCATCTCCGTTGTCCCGTCATCCAATTCTTTCAGAAATTTAATCAGCTCTTTTTCGGGATCTTTTTTTGATCTTTCTTCCTCTTTCAAATCTCTTCCTTTCTCCTTCAAATCTCTTTCGTTTGTCTTTTTGTCTTTTTGAGTCTTTCTCTTGTCTTTCTGAGGTTCATTTGTCTTTCTGAGGTCTTTCTCTTTCATTGCCCGAGTCTTCTTTTTGTCTAAATTTATTGCCTTGTCTCTCTTGTCTTGTTGGAAAGTGTCTTGTCGTTGTTCTCTTGGAAATCTTCTATCCGAAATTTCTGATACAGTAGACTCTAACCGTTCCATAGACTCTGATACAGTAGACACCTCTCTTAATTTAGTGTTGGACTGATCATTGCTTGGATCCATTTCCAAAAGTTTCCGACTTTCCTCAGTGTGATCTTTCTTTCTTCTTATCCAATTTTCGTTTCTCTGACCATCTTCCGTAGCACTGCTGAAGTCATCTTCTGTCTTCAGAGCTCTTTGAAATTTGGAATCATAGCTTTGCTGCTCCACAGGCGGCGTCTCCAAATTTTCCAAATTCCTTGATGCAAATTCTGTTTTATTTTTCTCACTTAGCATCTTTTTTATTTTTGGAGCTCTCAACCTCGACATTCTGTCGAATGCTTTTGCCTGCAGTATGCTGGAGTATGCGTTTGCAAAGAAGTAATTTGTGTACTTCGCCCGCTTCTGAGGAACGTTTTTTTTCCTGCTTTGTCTTGATTTATCGTCTGTGGACAATACATTAAACAAGAAATCCTCCTTCCCATCCCTCAAAATACAACTCGCCAAAAAATGCTCCGTCTCTTCCGTGAGTTTGAAAGGTCCCCTATATGGGATGGCAGGCGCATCTTTGATGATTCGATGGGATTTACCCAGTGCTTTGTACTCAATACGATAGTTGGGATCGCTGTAATAGGTCCTGGCCTTTTCGAGAGTGGTTGGACGCCCGAGATCGCCGTTCACTGACTCACCACAGCGCAGGTGAATATACGTCTCTGTCTTCGAATTCTCTTCCTCTGTTGCTGTCTCTGTCTTTGAATTCTCTGTGGACAAGATTCTTCTCTTCTCCCCCTCTGTCTTTGCATCCAAAATTGTCTTTGCGCTATCGAGCATTGTTGTCTTTTCGTTAGTCATTGGAGATTTCTTGAGAATTGTTGTCTTTTCGTTAGTCATTGGAGATTTCTTTTCATCACCAAGACTCTTTTCATGATTTTGATTACCTTTTCTTTTCACATGATTGTTAAGAATATCCTCAGAAGACGTCATATAGTTCTCTTTCGAAGAAGACAAAGACACTCTTTTCGACATGAAGAGTTTGTTTCTTCCTTTCTCTCCGCCGTGTACCCGCAATAGTTCCGCGCCAACTCCATAGTCAGGGCTTTGCTGTTGATTTTCCATTATAGCTTGGCGTCTCCATTCGGCTTCCTCGAAAAGTATTCGCCTCCGAATCTCCTCCGCTCGCTTTTTTCCTCGTATTTTTGCCATTTGCGGAAACGGCCTCAGATTCGTATCTAAAATACTTGGTTGTGGCAACACTTCGGGTCTGTCCTGGTTCCAGAATGCGTGACTTGCACATTTGCTGCCACGCGGCGCCCACTGTGCCAGTTTGCATCCGTTGGCGTCGAGCATAGGATTGAAATAATATATTGGCCGTGTAGTGGCGGAAATAGAATCGAAATGCCGGAAAAGTCGCATACACCTCGGACTAAAGAGCTTGTTCTCTTCCAAAGCAAGACCCAAGACAGCTGGCACTCTTGTTATCAGGCTGCCGGCATACAGTAATGGGCAAGTCGATCTGTTTCCAGAATTTGCCCCAGCGCCTTCCTGTCCCCAGAAGTCGGAAGCACGCGGCCGAAGTTCCTCCCAGCAGCTCCGCAAATATTTGACAAAAGGTTTTCCTGCGCAGGATTTTGGCCAGATTTTCATACTCGGCAACGAGTTTCTGTACTCTAGTGATGTCTCTTTAAAACTGGGAGCAGCACAAGCATGCATGCGATTTCCACCAACGGCTTCCGTCCAGCTCGGCGACTTTGGCAGCGATTTCGGAACAATCGGACAGTGCTTTTCTAGGCATTCGGTTTGTGTTGGTGCCTTTACTGATTCCGAATCGAAAACCTGCAAATCGATACCGCCAGGACAATGACAAAGGTTTCGATTTTTTTCGAGGTCTCCTTCTTTGTTGGGTAATGCCTCATCATTGTTTGATGACTCATCACCGTTTCCCTTCTCTGCTGAGGAGATTCCATTTTTCTCTGCTGAGACTGGTGAATTCTCACTGGCTGAGGAGACTGGTGAATTCTCACTGGCTGAGGAGACTGGATTCTCACTTGGATTCTCCTCAAAGACTTTTGAATTCGAGGGCTTCTCGTTTGAGCTGCTGTTTTTCCCGATAGTAGCAGTGCTTTCCCGATAATAGCTGCTAGCACCAGCTGACGTTCCTTGTTGTATGACATTGATGCTCGAGTCATCTGCCTTGTTGTTATGACTCATTGGAATCGGACTCTGACTCAAATCTGCGGAAGAGTCACGCATCACCGCAAGCGCACACAGATTCATGCGATTCCATCTAATGTGCATTTCGAAAAGCAAGATAGCACAGAATAAAACTTTCGATAGGGCCCACCTCTTTTCGCTCATACCAGGTGAAACACTCGTGAGTGTCATATTATGGTCAGTCCCGTTGAGGCCCATGGGGATACCATGTGGACTGCTCGCTGCATTATGATTGGGGATACCATGTGGACTGCTCGCTGCATTATGATTGGGGATACCATGTGGACTGCTCGCTGCATTATGATTTGTCGAGCCAGGTCCACGCATGTTGTGCAGCTGCGGGCTGTCTGTGACAATTGCTTGTGGCATGTCTTTTTTTTTTCTGTTACCAAATTTTATCAGTTTGTTGTCTTTTTATTATTTGCTATGGGTATTTGACGTGGCACAAGTCATCTGTCGTAATTTTGACGTGGGTATTTTCGTGTTTTTGTGACATGGTGACGACTCATTGCTTCGTCATGTCACAAATGGAGAAAACGACTCCCACGCCCATATCATCATAGATCAATATATCATCATAGGTCATGACCATAAGACACTCAGCAATTGTCACTCAGCAATTGTCACGACACTACTGATCGTCATAACAACGACAGTTTAAGCCACTTCCTTCATGATACTTCCTACTGGATGACATAAATCAGAATGATAATCACATGGAAAGGAATCAGAATGATAATCTGATTATGGAAAGAAAGAAAGACTCCGCTAACATTCATGAATCAGAATGATACTCACACTCGGACTGCGACTCCGTTTTTTGTAATTTTTGTTGACAATCAAAACTCACAAATTGAAATTAAAATATCACAGCTGTGATCACAACAACTTTCTCTCGCAAGAACAATTTTCTCTCGCAAGAACAATGATTTCTCTCCCATCTCATTTCTTGTTCAGAGAACCTCTCTCTCCGATTTCCTTTCTCTCCAATTTTTTTGCAAGAGCCACACTCTCCAATTTTCTTTCTCTCCAATTTTTTTGCAAGAGCCACACTCTCTCTGACAATGATCCGCACTTTCCTCAGCCTGCCTTAAAAAGTCGCGAACTTTCCTCTCTGAGTCTCTCCAACAATCCTCTCCAACAATGAAAACTTGCGACAAAAGTTGCTTTGGTTCAAATTTGCGACTAAAAGTTTCTTTGATTCGAATTTGCCCTTTCTTTGAATCAATTTTGAATCAAATTTGATGCAAAGAAACGAACACATTTCGGAAATGATTTCCAAACGCACAAACAGAACACATTTCGGAAATGATTTCCAAACGCACAAACAGAACAATCACATCTAACGAGGGTCATATGATTGTTGATCACATCATTTAACAGAACGAGGGTCATATGATTGATCACATCATTTAACAGAACGAGGGTCATATGATTGATCACGTCATTCGTTGTTTCCTTTGAGATCAGAACTATTATTATACAGTAATCATAACGATTATTAGTCTAAGTCTCTGCGACTATTCACTTCAAATAATCATAACAATACTCACTGAGCTGTGAATGATAATGAAAACATTAAACTTAAGCATAATTTGCCACTTTAGTATGCAGGCAAAAAACTGTTACTCTGTAAGTCGCGGAGCTCCCCAAAGAGGCACTTTAGTATGCAAGCAAAAAACTAACAGACCCCCCAAAGAGATTCCTTTTCCATTCTACGCACCATTCTACGAAAGCAAGATGAATATTGAGAATTCGAATTCAGAATTCTACGCCATTGAATCAGAAATTGAGAGATGTTGAAATTGAGATCAATTGAAAGAATTCGAATTCGAATTGAATATTGAGACATATTGAAGAGTCTAAGACTCTTGAACATTGCATCGAATTCGAATGGAGATTTTTCGATTTTCTGTCATGAAAAAAAAGGGATCTCAGCCGTCAGATTTTTCCTAGAGGTATTAGGGGATCTGATTTTGAAGAAAAAGGATTTGACTGAAAAAAGAGAAGAGAACATGAAAAGCAAGGATTTGACTTCAGATTGCATTGGAACTAACTATACCAAAAAAAAATAATGGAAAAAACAGTATACTACTAAACCAAGCAATAATTCTTGGTATCGTAAACTAAACCAAGCAATATTAAGTCTTGGTATCGTAAACTAAACCAAGCAATAATTCTTCTTGGTGCATCGTAAACTAAACCAAGCAATAATTCTTGGTATCGTAAGGCAGGCCATACTTGGAAAAGACAGAGTCTTCCAAACTGTCTTCCTTGTCAGTCATGGGACTGATTCTGCGCGCTTCTTCAACTACCCACTGGCCGGGGCCTTGACCCATGACTTGCCTTGAATTGTTTGGTCTCGATCTAGTCTGGAAGCCAACCACTTTTGGTCTCGATCTAGTCTGTAAGCCGACCCCTCGGTTTGTCTTTTGGGCCCTGGATCTCTGAAGGAGTCTGCTTTTGGTCAAGGATTCGTCGTCTTCTGACGAAAGAGTCTCATCCTCGTGATCATAATAAAGACTCTTATCAGACTCCTTGGTGTCACCAAGAAGTAGTCGAGTCGACTTAGACTTTGTCATCCCAAAAGACGTCACAAAAGATGACTTCCGAGTCTTCTTCGTCATGTCTTCCCCAAGTGTCCTCCGAATCTTTCTCCGTGCTTTTTTCCATTTGAAGGTGACGTCCCAAGTGCACTCTGGAGGCCCACTCACCCGACCCTCAGACTTCGTAACAACCTCTATATGCGCAAAACTTTTGGATGCCTCGTATTCCAATACACGTTTCAGCTTGACTTCGCGACATGGATTGTTCAACACCCCACCCAGCAACCTATTCAAATAAGCTATAGAAATATTCCCCAATTGCGTGGCTTGGTTCGAGTCGCGATCCATTGAATTCCATGTAACACATAAACAGAGACTCGGGTCGATTTGCGCTGCATTACAGCTTCTTCCCAAGTTGTAGATTTGGGAAGGCAGCTCCATAAACACTCCGGCGATGTTTTTGTTGGTTTGCCTTTGTTTCGGCGACAAAATCGGCGACGATTTTCCGAATTGGAGTATAGAATTGAAAATAGGACTTGGAGAAGTTAAAAACGGAATTTGTCGAAACGTTAGCCACGCGTCGTAATGAGAATATAATTGTTTTTCGTTTCTTCGAAGTCGCTCTAAGAGCCCTGGTTGATGGTTTTTCGAGTCTTTTTCGAAAATTGATTTCGGAATACTCATCATATAGCTTGACATGATGTGCTCAGCACTCCCCCCACTGATTCGACCGTGATCCGAATGCACGATAATAACTGTTTTGTCAAGTCGGATTCTTCGCCTGATAAAACTCGATAAAAATTCATCCTCTAACCTCGGGACGCCGGTAAAAGTGTGGACAGACTGGATCGAAATCGCAACGAACAGGGGGACTCGTCGCCTTTGCTGTTGTGTTACTCTCTTTTTGTGTCTCTCTTCTTCTGACAGATTGCTAGCTACCAGCTTGTCTTTCGCTTTCAAATTGTCTTCGGTGCTCAATTGTCTTCTATCATTGTCTTTCGCTTTCAAATTGTCTTCGGCGCTCAATTGTCTTATATCATTATCCTGTTCATCCCCGTCAAGTTTTGCACTCAATTCCGCATCCCCCCCGTCAAGTTTTACACTATCTTCGGTTCGCTCTTCGGTCTGAAGCGCGTATCGATCTTCGGTCTGAAGCTCTTCGGTCTGAAGCTCTTCGGTCTGAAGCGCTGTTTTTTTTTTTTTTTTGCGATCTTCGGTCTGATCAAACATTTTTTAATTACGAGTTCTGATCAAACGTTTGATTTTCAGATTTATCCAAATCAACGATCTGATCCAAATTCAACAACAAACAGTGATCCAAATTCAGCAACAGAAAGAATTTGCAGTGCACTGAAACACACACATTTTTTATGATTTGTTACAATCATGTCATTGACGAATGATTTTTTATGATTTGTTACAATCATGGCATTGACGAATGATTTTTTATATTTTGTGCAATCATGTCATTGACGAATGATGAGGGATGAAAACATGATAGTTCGCGCGCCTCATGTCATTGGCGACTGATTTTTTATACCTCTTCCCCTGGTAGCACCAGTCGTAACAGCAGACTTGCTTCCCCCCATATTAACTTTGACCCCCATAACAGATCCCGGCTCCTCGTCGGTTTTGACCCAGGGACTATAATTCACCCAAACATCTTCCGCCCACTCGAATTCAGGTTTCGAATAATATATATCCGCACTCGCATATTCACTTTTTGGCGGATGTATATCAGCTACTCCTGATCCATAATCCTCTTGTTTTCTGGGGATATTCGTTCCCGAATTCAGGTTCCCCGCACAATCGCGCGCCGCACGACGATGACATTCTCCGAAATACCTTTTTTTCAAATTCAATGTTTTCCGAAATAACTTTTTTCAAAAAAGTTGAATTCAACCCTATCTATGAAAAAAAATGTTTTCACTCAAAAAATCAATACGGAGCACAAAAAGAAAATTGAAAAGACAATAAGTGAACTTGCGGACAGCAATGCTATAGTCCAGAAGAAGACACTATACAATTACGAAGACACTGTACTGCACAATTACTTCCACAAAGTGGAGAGAACAAAATGAATCAAAAAACAATTACTTCACGAATCAAAATAATGAGTTCAAAAAAAAAAAATACTCGTTCTTGCTGCTTTCTGGCCCTCCATTGTTATATTGAAAATTTGCGGTGACATATCCGAGATCTTTATAATAGTTGAAAACTGTTTGGTCGCAGTCGTCTGCGGCATGTTTGTGCTTCAGAGGGCAATCGTGCCCTCTATGACCTCTGGCACTTCGAAATCTTTCACCGACATACATTGGCATCACGTTCATCTGCGTATTTTTGCTGCATTTATGCATCCGCCGAAAATCAAAAAATTCGTTCTGTCGCGGCTCTGAGGCTGGCGAATCGGATAAGTTATCGGATTGCCCGTCAAGCTGAGAATATCAAGGATAAGTTATCGGATTGCCCGTCAAGCTAAGAATCAGGTAGGTTTTATCAGAGAATGTCTTTACAGATTCTGAAACTAGTCACAAATCAAAAATTCAGAATGATTCTGAAACTAGTCACAAATCAAAAATTCAGAATGATTCTGAAATCATTTGTCACAAATCAAAAAAAAACCAAATACCCCGCACTAAGACCTAAAGAAAGATATAAATATACATCGACGCTTCCATCAAAATTGACATTGGTAAAAACTCTGTCGAAATCTTTGCCAGTTTCCGGGTCCTTAGGTCTCAGTTGCTGCAGGGTCTTCTCCATCGTACTCAAAAACATTTCGCGTCCGAAAGCATCGATGTAAATATCGAGGACATCTGGCATATCAATTTCACCATTATCCAAAAGTTGGATATACGAAGAAACATCGTTGGCGTCGAGCTTTCGAGATGTATTCACATCGTTGGCGTCGAGATTTCTCTTGTACGAAGAAACATCGTTGGCGTCGAGATTTCTCGAATTCACATCGTTGGCGTCGAGCTTTCTCTTGTACGAAGAAACATCGTTGGCGTCGAGAGACTCAATGTACGAATTCACATCGTTGGCGTCGAGTCTATTTCTCGAATTCTTCACATCGTTGGAAAAGTCGAGATTTCTCTCTTTTTTTCCATTTTTGTCGTCAGCGAAAAGATCTCCTTCAGGATCGGAGGATCCTTTTTGTTGTACTAAGGGTAATAACATTTTCCGTATTTTTGGGGATCGCAACCTGGTCTGTCGGTCCAACATTCGTTCATATAATGAAAATGAAAATAGATTTGTAAAGAAATAGTTGGTATAGCGACGTCGTTTCTGTCCTTTCGTGTTCAAAGGTATGCAACTTGCAGTGAAGTGCTCCGTTTCTGGCGTAAGTTTGAAAGGTGTACCCTTATATTGCATCACGGGGGCAGTGGAAAGCACCTTATGCGTTTTACCCAGAGCCTTGTACTCAATCCGATAGTTCGTTGGGTCACTGTAGTAAAGTGGGTACGTTTGCATATTCGTCGGAAACCCAACGTCTCCAGCAGTCGACTCGCCGCATCTAATTAAGATGTACACTTCTGATGCAACAATTTGTGAGTTTTCGACTTCTGATGCAATTTGTCGAATCGCTGTATTATCTGCGGAGTTTTCTTCAGCATGGTCCAGTTTCCTGCGAATTTCCATAATTTCCATTGCCCGTTTTTTTCCGCGTATTTTTTCCATCTGAGGATACGGCTTCAGCAATGTTTCGAGTATATTCGGCTGTGGTAATACTTCGGGCCTCGTCTTGCTCCAGAAAGCATGAGAGCTGCACCTTCCCCTCACCGGGGTCCACTGCGCCAATTTGCATCCGTTGGCGTCAAGCATAGGATTCATAAAATAAATCGGATAGGAAACCTGCCGTTCGTACGTTGCCCGGAACAAACGTATGCAACGTTGTGAAAATAGTTTGTTTTCTTTGATTGCCAAACCGATAATCGCTCCGACACGACTAATCAAGGAATTCTTGTACCCCAATGGACACGTGTTTTTGGCATCGGGGAAATCCCAAAAATCCGCAGCCCTTCCCCTCATCTCTTCCCAACACGAACGAAAATATTGCAGAATATCTTTTCCTGCACAACTGGACGGCCATGAGGTCAAATGTTTCCGATACTCCAAAGATGCTTGCTTGAAGGATGGAACTGCGCATGACTGCGAAGGATTCGCTGCACGAAGTTCTGTCCATGTTGCTGGAGGCGGCAGAGTGGAGGGAACGTGAGGACATTGTGATCTGCAATACTGTTTTCTTTGATTTTCCGAATTTTCGGAAATTTCGGAATCGAAATTCTTCTCGACCTGCAAATCAATACCGCCCGCACATTGACACATACTCGTTTTTTCACGAGTAATTGGATTTTTCGCAACATTTTTCGCAGTAGATGAGTCGTACTCCTTTCCCCCAATAATCGCCGAATTACTTTCCCTGCCCTGCGAATTAGTGGGGTCCCTCTCTTTCTTGACATTCTGGTTTTCTTCTTCCGATGACTCTGATAATAAGCTTGCTGTCTGACTTTGAGTCAATGACTCTGACAATGAGCTTGCCGTCTGACTTTGAGTCAATGAATCTGCTCGACTTACGAACGCTTTGTCATATTCCTCGGCAAATTTCTTATCAATAGACTGTCGTGTCCCAAGGCCTTTCTCCTCAATCACCTCAAAATCTATACTTTGCAAAATTCCTTTCTCCCTCAAAGACTCAAAATCATGGTACTTTGCATGCGCCAACTCGAGTCTTTCGAAAGCGGTTGCCGAAAAGTTCTTGAGACAAGCTCGCCGATTGGAACGCCCCCTTCCCCTTCCCCTCTCCACCTTCTCCTCCACCTTCTCATCACAAATACCATGCCGATTTATCCGCAGATGTGCTTGAA
>Ga0099797_100250_pt1 | contig 35592 bp, 38 predicted proteins | sample Uncmet_Sort48C_1_FD_89871 | JGI IMG/M metagenome (GOLD analysis project Ga0099797, IMG submission 89871) | Marine eukaryotic communities from CALCOFI LINE 67, Pacific Ocean - C012_Sort48C_1 | ecosystem: Environmental > Aquatic > Marine > Oceanic | place: Pacific Ocean: Monterey Bay | collected... | reverse complement strand
AGGGAATGCATACCTCCCCTTGGGGTCTGATTTATCTGGGTTAAAAAAATTTTTGCTCGGCGCCTGAGGCCGCTTGCGGCCGAAGGCGGTGCTGTTTTCGAATCAAGGGTGGGGGGTGGGGGGTTCTGGAGCGGGTGGGGAGGGTGGATGCAGTGAAGCTATTGGATCTATGCAAAGTATATTTCGAAAGCTATTCAATGTGTACAGATTGATTTTTCTTGAAGTTAAGCGACAATAATGTGTCTTGGCACGTTACGGTTGATTAACGTTGCGGCTAGCATTGCGAAACGTCCAATGACATAAAGGCGAATGTTAATTTACTTCTCGCAGAGCAACAAGAGACGTTACGCGTGTCATTATTTGAATGTCAAACAACTTGAGTGCCCGAGGTTTCCTAGAGGTTATTTGAGGGATGGTTGGGAGATGATTTGATGTCAATCAAAGTTATTTGATGTCAAGGCCACCTATTCCTATCAGCAATTGGGGGTGCCAAATACCGCTCGAGTGATAACATGCTAACAGGTCATAGCGCAGAATGCATCATAGGTGGCTATGTTATCAAGTATCATGTGTTGTTTATGTTGCCTACCGGAAATCTCACGACCGGCCGAGCTCACGCCTATAAGTATAGTACGTGTCCACTCGAAGATCCCCAGGACAAAGTCATTATTTATTAATTATTTAATGTGTTTTTTCCAGGGACAACGAGGACCCAGGACGGCCGCTGCAGATCATTCTCACGGACCAAGGCTATTTGATGATCAACGTGCATTATCCCCAGCCCATGAGCAGGGTCTCGAACAAATGCAAGTCTCCCTACGCGAAGCCGAATGCGAAACCAAATGCAAGTGGCGTTGCCCGCGGCAGCAAGTACATGCCGCAATCTGGTAACGACAAGTACTTCTCGAGAGGCTACGCAGGATTCAGTCACCCACTCAGCCGCGCTATGGAAATCTATAATGAGCCTAAGGGTACCAACTATCAAGAATATTGTGTGTGTTGTCACTGTCTTTTGGGGGGGATGGGGGACGGAACAGAGAATTACAGGCGCCGTTAGCATGACAGTCCGGGTTGTTATGTTTTGGGCAGTACACTCTCGCACTGGAAAAGGTGATTGTATGATATACGCATTGATGCGTCCAATTAAAATACAGGTAACTTGCAGAAACCGCGTGCTGAGACCAGGCCATATTTTGCACTTGCAGATGGACCTCACGCAAAGCCGGCGCCGGCTGACACTGCAAAATTTGAGAACGCTGAGGACGCTCCGGATTCGTTTGGAAATGACAATGCACAAGACGCGCAGAAGGACCTGATGAAGTTTACCTACGCTGAAACTGACAAGACGCCCACGGATTCTGAGGTACAATAGACGTAAGCCCTCCGACGATGGGATATACAACAGTAACAAGACTGTACAAGTCAAGACATTGTTGGCTGTATTCAGATGTAGAAGCTTCAATGCAGCGCACTTACAGCAGCCTTGATCATGTTATCAGTTATTGTGGAACGATGGTATTATATTATAATCATTGACGACCATATTTTGATACTAAAGGTAGTGGACTGCGTAGACCAAGCCCACCTGGCTTTGTTTAACGATCTGCAAAAGCACGTGAAGAAAGCCCTCGATGCGTGGAACGTCAAGGAAGGCGAGATCAAGGGAATGATCCTGACAGGGGACTTCAACGAGCGGTTCGCACCGGCAGATGGACACACGCCGAACCTGAAGAATTTGATTGCTCAGCCATTAGACCCGAGGCTTGAAAAGGTGCGGAACCTGGACGAGGCGGTTCATGATACTCGATTTTATTGTAGAGATGATTCTTTATTAAATAATTATAGTAGAGGCTCGTAAAACTTGTCGTCTCCGTCTTCTCCTAGTTCATCTGTGGTGCAGTCCGTGATCATAATTTAGCGGCGAATCAATGCGAATGTATCCTCGAAAAAACCCAAACAGGCGCCCAAATCTTGTTGCGCCGGCGCCTACGATCACCCCGAGGTCAAGCTGATCGATGATTACCCGGAACCGGGAGACTACGCGCTCAGCAGCATGGAGTCTGTAGGAACACTTAAGCTTTTTCGCGCGGAACTCAAAAATGACTCTGATGCCAAGGTCAAAGAGATCGGATCTCGTACTCGCAGCTTGGAGTCCGACCACGAAATGGTTTTCGCCACCTTCGTAAAGCCAGAACGTGTTGAGGAAGAACCTGCCGCAAAGGTCGCGAAGATCGACAACGCAACGAACCAGGATGTGGACATCGATCTGGAAATGGGCCATCGATCATTTCTTGAGGTCCGAGCTTAAGGCAGCGGATTTTCCTCAAAGATCTGCGCTTTCCTTCGAAGCCCTAGCTTCGGGTGTCCGCACAGTCTATAGGGTTGCAGGGTTGCCCACTGATCCTGTGATCGATAGAACTAGTGGTTTTTTCTATTGAAGTGGGAGCCTTCAAAGCTCCCAAATCGATGGCATTTCTTTTTTGGAGTGTCGACGAAAGATGACTTTCTTGACTGTAAATAATATGAAATATCATAGCCGGTGATCCCAGTTTTTTTGTGCTCGATAAAAATTCCAGTTTTCAATTTCATCTGGTGATGTCTGGAGTATTAATGTGCATCAAAAGACATTTAATTATAGGTATTGGCCTAATATGGTATTTTTTCTTTATTGTATCAATAGTCTCAGTCTGGTGATATCATCACAAACTCAATTTGGTCTCTTATGAGCTATGGACTATGTATACTATAGTGTTGTGTTTGGGATCGTAGGCCATGGATGTCACCATCTTGATATTGGAATTCTGTGTGGCTCAACCGAGTTGTGCGCACAGTACTTGCAGTATTGAGCCACCTATTATTGCATCATATTGATATTCATAAAGTGTGTCCATTTTTCAGCGTAAAGTGACATTATTGAATGAATGTTATTGTAAATTATTCCGGCGGAAGACGTTCTGGCATGTATCCCTGCGTGGTATTGGCGAGAAAATGAAAGAATATTTTTGTTACCAGTTTGGTCACGAGAAACTTAAAAAAAAAAAATATTCAGCTATGGCGGTTCGCCCAAGATCAATGTGCATTCAGTCCTACTCATAAAGATCGATTTTATGTCGTTCCGAAAAATCATTATTAGTAGCACTTCCATAAATGTAAAAAATTATCAAGCATTACATTATCATATACATGACATATTCAGACCAGGGTAAGGATGAGCTCGTTGTTTCAGGGTCGTGATAGTTGCGCAGTACGACAAATCAGGTTCCCTCCGGTCATGTTGTTTTTACCTAGTCTAGTCCGTTAACTTACATATCACATGTGTCAATATTTCTATAAATGCAATAAACTTTTCAGGTGGTCATGACGACGCGACCCGACCGATTCTTATTTTTGAGAAAAAGAAAGTTTTCATTTGTTGTTGCAGCGGCGAGGAGGGCCGCAGGCAGACTGCCAGCCTGACACAAATATTTCTAATATCAAACACATATATTTTTTTCACGAAAGCTTGTTTTTCACAAAATCGGCGGTTATGTGTGCGTAGATGTAGAATAATATGTCAGTCAGGCAACGGCATGTTGTTCCGTTAAATGCCAGCAATTGAGGAAGCTGCCAGCAACAACAAGCAGAACTGCCAGCACAATCATCCACCGTACTTATTCAGATAGACTTGCATTGCCACATTATTACTTTTCTTTTTCTGCAATGAGGCGGCGCCTCTACAACGTGGACGGAGTGTAGGGGGCTCGTTATGGTGCGCTCTCAATCACTCTCAATCATTGCAGTATGCTACAGATGATCATTATTACTACCATGATTATTATTACAGTATTGGCCTCAGCAGCAAAAGATTACACAGCACGAAACTTTTATTACAATTATAAGGCGGACGAATCGAATGAACTTCTTAGTAGCACGTAATACAGCCGACGCGCTCTCCCGTGCAGCGGTATAGAGAGGACATATTGGGAAACAAACTATCCGTATTCACTCTGTTGCTACGCTGCCAGGACTATGGACAGCGCGTGGACGTATTTATGTTCCCTACTAGTAATAAGAAGAACCACTAAATATAATGTGCAGTGGCACCAGAGACTCAAACACTCTGATGTTACCGCAGACCGAGTGAAACATAGAAAATTTTGTGGCACGAATGTGCTAGAATGGCCACCTCAGTGTCTATGTTTTCAATCCGTTTCTACCTTCACCCACTTGCACCAGCATAATATTACACAACCCTGTTGATGTTGAGACCACAGCCCACACAAGTTGTAATTAGTGCTGTCAATTATCGACAAGTATCTGTTCCCAGTAGCGCGTGTGGCATTCATTGATGGGAATTTTCTCAGCATAAATGATTTATCTGTCCCTCCAGTGTGGCATCTATATTATGCGCACATATGATGTGGTGATCAATCAATTGCGCTCTTCAATACAACTGTCATGGAGGTCGCATGCGAGTGGGCACATTTAATTATCAACGTCATCAATATACAATGTTGGTGCAAGACCACCTTCTATCAACAGTTTGGTTCCCTCACGCCTGTGTTCCCGCGCATGGTTCACATGCTGTGGTGTCATAACAGGCGTGCGGGTATAGTTCGTATCGAATCGGCCAAACACAACCAACCACACATCCATTCAATTCAGTCTGCATAGAAAACAAAACAAAACTACACGGTGTGGAGGCGTTATCCTGGTTTTTTTTTGGTAAGTTAGGAAGAAAAATCCGTGTGTGTGTGTTCAGCTCAAGAAATATCATGTACTATAATTTATGCCGAAGTTTGACCGTCGTTCAGGCCGCATGGCCGCTTCCCCGAACTAGTACATTACAGTTCTATCCTATCCTATGGTGCACATCAACTGTGGGAATAAGGTGAGTAGGGTGGTCTCCGATTTATAGATTTTGTTCTTTATGCGGCCGTAGAGTATTCGCAGTGAGTAGGTCAAGGGTGCGAGCGTTGCCTCAGATTGAACAATTCAATGTAGATTGTGGGACGAATAATTATAATATGTCTTCGAGGCGCATAGATGTCTTCATCCAGGATGTGGAGTGCAGTAATTTCAACTAGTCTACTTAACTTTTCTTCGGAAAAAAGAAAAACCGAATGTCCGCAGCTAAGCAATGTCTTCTGATAGTCAACAATTGCGATAGTATTTAGCAATAGTTATAATTTCTCAACACGCATTTTCCCAACAATCATGCTAGAATCACTATAGACTTCACTGAAGAAATATTCTTCAGGTACATGTATACTACACGATTGAAAACCCAAATTGAAGAAAAACCCAAAGAAAGTCAAAGAAAGTCAAATGTCGGCGCGTCAGGTGAGTGAAACCTTCCCCCTCACCGAGGTGGCAACGGATGATGAGAAGCAAGTCTGGAGAATCGTCCGCAAGCTCGGGTCGGGTTCCTTTGGCGCGGTATATCAGGGCGTGAACACGAACGAAGACGCCGAGCCGAGGGAGGTTGCGATCAAGCTAGAGGATGCCTCGCACCCGCAATTAGCGTACGAGGCCAAATTGCTACGCGAGCTGCGCAGTGGCAACCCGAAGATTCAGGTGTGCCCGCGCTATAACAACCGTATTATATAAAAACCGTATGCTATTTTAAAGCATCATGACAAGGAGTAATTATTACGGTGTATATAGATTAGTTGAATGGGAAAATTAATTATAACCGGTTAGCTGAAAGGAAAAAATCCAATATTATTACATACTAATATGGCGTGAAAAAACCATAGTAGGTCTCCCTCGTACCACTAAGAAAAACAAAAAAAGGGCGTGAACACCGTCTACTACAAGGGGCCGTGCCAGGGTTTGGACGTGCTGGTGATGGATTTGTTGGGACCGTCCCTCGAAGATCTTTTAGCGAAACAAGGAGGTTGTTCTCAAGAAATTATTAGAAGTGTCAAATTGAGAAAATAAACACTTTCAGATATTACAGCTATTATATTGTAAATACGTCGTTCTCCTTGACGACCTGCTTTTCAAAAAACCATTATAAGTAGGTATCTTCTCCTTGAAAACCTGCTTGCTGATCGTGGACCAAATCATTCGCCGCGTCGAGGACGTGCACCGGGCTGGCTTCATCCACCGCGACATTAAGCCCGGTATTTTACTTGTTGGCTGCAAATAATACATAATACTCGCCATCAAGCCCGGCATATTAATATTTTTTGTTTTCGAATTTTTTAGTAGAAATTATTCGACATCATTAAGCCCGGTATAGATACTAGTAATTTTTGTTTTTTCAATAAATTCAAATTAGCTGCATCAGGTGACATCAAGAAATAATTTTCAAAAAAATTGAAACAGAAAATTTCCTGATCGGGCGGGGGCCGACTAAAGCGACAATATACATCATCGACTTTGGCATTTCCAAAAAATACATTCACCCCGAGACCGGCGCGCACATAATTTACAAGGAGGGCAAGGAACTCACGGGCACGGCGCGGTACGTTTCGATCAATTGCCACAAGGGCGTGGAACAAAGCCGGCGAGACGACCTCGAGGCGGTCGGCCATATGCTTTTGTTCCTGCTCAAGGGCCGCCTGCCGTGGCAGGGGGTTCCCGGGTTTTCTGTCGTTTTGCAATTTTTTTTTGAAATTGAATTATATTAAATTGGGTTGTTTGATATTCAAATCATATTCCAGGGGCGGTGGCTATATCCGTATAATGTATTAATTGTAGACTAGATAAATGAAGGAACTTAAGATAATATTAAAAGACAAAAAAAAGGAACAGCAAGGAGGAAAAGGAAAAAAAAAAAACAGGGACAGCAAGGAGGAAATTGAAAAATAAAAAAAAAGGAATAGTAAGGAGGAAAAATACCGGAAGATCATGGAAAAGAAAATGGAGACGTCCCTCGAAGAACTGACCGAAGTATATTATGAATTCACGTAGGTATGCAGATTGAGATTAATGAGCTTGAATCTCGAATATTGTACTCTCTGGGGTAGATGTTGGGACCCAGTGCTGGCATGTTCCACCGGGAAATATCATATTATGAGCAGTACGACGTTCGTCATAAAAATATTATAATATGATAACAAAAAAAGGGCTTGCCGTTGGCGTTCGCGGATTTTCTAAATTACGTGCGCAACTTGAAGTTCGAGGAGGAGCCGGACTATACGAAAATCCGCAAAAGGTTTCACGTAGTTCATGTTGCTATAGGGCCTATCTTTTACATGTTTTCGTGGTATGTACGCAACACTAGGTGCGTAGATCTCCCAACAGAAGGGATTCGTTGGACAGGTGGTGATTTTTGATGGGCGAATTCGTTACGAAGTGTTAGGCTGCTGTGTGTGGTAGGGTGGTTTGATAGATACTTGAAGGGGCCCCACACCAACATGAACTAGCAAAAGGTTTCACGACGTGTACACGCAGCAGGAGTTTCACAAGACGCCGCCCTTCTTCGACTGGGCCTCTACAGATGGAGGTTTTGTGTCTACATTTACTACATAAGAGCACACTATTATTTTAAGTTTTAAGGATATAGCCATGAATAATTAACGGCATAGCACTATATTGATATAATAAGATTTCAAAGTTTCTTTAGTCAATTCAGTATATGAGGATGTAAAAATTGACAAATATTAAGCAGGTCGGGCGCGGAGGGCCCTGTCGGAGGAAACCAGCCGAAGCTCGCGAAGGTCTAATGTCGACTCGCAGGACGGTAATTTTTTGAGAAGATCCTCGGGGCTCAGGGGCTTGACCGAGCACTTGCCGCTCTTTTCCTCGGGTCGTTTCAGCCGGGGAGTGAGCAAGGCGTCCAGCCGAGTGGCGTCCGAGGGCTAAGTGTTGTGTGTGTGCTTGTGTGTCTGTGAGTAGAGCAAAAGGTGTATTGTTTGTTGTCCAGGGGTGTTGTCCCAATAATAGGCATGTTTTTTTGTTTTCCATGATTTATTATTGAGTGACCAGCTATGAGGGGGGGTGCGTCCACTATTGTTAATCATATTAATTAAGCCTATTGAGAGTGAATAGGTACTGAGAGCGAAAAAAAAAAAACATAAAATTCGAAAATGCATTCATTCCGAAACGTTAGTGTTTCTTCATACATTATTATACGTACATTACAGCTATACAAGTTTAAGAAAGGCATGCACACGTGGATTAAAAGAAATTCCCGAGATAGAATGCATTGATCAAAAAGATCCAAATCACAAAAACATACCATTAACATCCATGATTAATACAACCATTTGTAGTGGTGACCACAGACAACCAAAGGGGCCCAACGATTGATCTCGATCTTCCACAATATGTATGAATTAATGGCGCACAAGAGCGTCATTATTGTTTCTGACGGTTGTTACTGTTGATGTTCATATAGTATGACACATCCCTTCTTAAAATAATAAAGTTCCGGCAAAAACCCACTCATTTCGTGGCTGTGGCCTTCCCGTTGCGTGAATTTTTTCCAATTGCATCTGAGCTGCAGGCCACGCGTTTCTCCTTCTTACTTGTAATTTTTCTTTTCAAAAATATCTCATGTATGAACTTCGACCTAATATTTAAAGAGCATTCAATCATCTTCCTCCCCATAAGTTCTTCTGTCATAAGAGTTATTCTCTCTGCTCTCGAAGGGATTTCTGCCCATTTTCAATGTCAACCAATCATCTAAGAATCCAGTGCGAATCCAGTGCGGCGGTGGTTATCATTTTGAGAAAAAACCGTTTACATATTGATTCCTTGGACAACTTCATATTCCTATGCCCCCTTCTATAAACACATACTGTAACTAAGTCCTGGTAACATTTTTCGGGACAGCCATATACATTGATAATAGCATTCAGCGGAAAAAAAGAAAATATGGCCGCGAAGGTGTTTTTCCCCGGGGACAACGATGCTGCCACAGGGGTCCTTCTTGCAACGACTGGCCCCTCTTGCGGTCTTAGTGCAACTACGCAAAGTAGTTCGTCTTTGGGATTTCTCACCGAACACAGCAAGAGCAAAAATTCCGCGCAAGAAGATGAAATAAATCCTCCCAATAACGATAACGATCCAAACAAGTTTGATCGTTCAACAAAAATAATAACGTTCCGCTACGAACCTCGGTTGGGGGATGAGGTTTTGGGAATCGTGAGAAAAAAGGGTCCGGCCGACTCTTTCAAAATCGACCTGGGGAACGGTTTGAGCGCGAAACTGCAAAATTCGGCTTTTAATGGTGCTACTTTAAGGAATAAGCCGGACATCAGCGTGGGGGATTTTGTCTTCGCCAAAGTTTCGTTCGTGGACAAAGATTTAGGAATAGAAATCAGCTGCGTGGAGGACGCCAACGTGCAAACGTGGAGCAGCGGGGCATGCTTCTACCAAATGTTGGATCGCGAAGACGGGGAGATGGTGGAAAAATTCTCTGCTGGAAGAAATGCGCCGGAACGGGTCTTCATACTAATATTAAATGTTCCTGCAAGATTAAATCGCATATTGGTGCCCCCCGTAGAGGATAAGCTGTGAGAATCGAAGTATATATTTAGTCATGATGATAATGAACGTACAAATCATTCAGACAGATAATAAACAACTGACCATGAAGTTATAATCATATTAAGACAAAAAAGGTGCGACGCACGGTGAAGCGACTCGGAAAATTGTTCGCGTGCGAGTTCGCATTTGGCCGGAACGACCGGTGTTACGTGCGCTGCTCGCACCCCGAGCATACTGTGGCCGCGTTGGAACTGTTGGAGAATTTGGAATTACTGACGGACGCACAGGTAGAGGTGAAACTGCGGAGCCTCCAAAAACAGTTCGGCAAGTGCAAGCGATGACCAATCTATCATATTTGAATGTGCGACATAGACTAAGTCACAGCTTAGGTGAATAATGTTGGGGACCGTACGTAGTGTGCAATTTGGGTGGAAATAATGACGATGCAAACAGGAATATGCAGAGAAAGAAAAAACTACGGGTCGATAAAAAACCCAGCAAGCTGCGTCCAGGAGCTTAGTGGGATTAAAAAACGTGTTCTTGATTCATCAAAAATGTTTCAACGGAACTTAGCGGGATGTACGAGGTCAGAAGGAAAGACTAGCAGGGCATATTATGCTAGGAGGGGCCCACAATTGTAGCAGAATCATGACTCGACATATATTATATATAGATCGACATCAAATTTTTCACAAGGATCATAGTCTGTATTATTCCGCGACGCAGGACTATTCCGGTGTTTAGTAGCAAGTGTCCGTCGTCTCAGATATTTAAACGTACTAAACAAATTAAACTGTAGTGATGACGTCGCACAGCTCGACCACAGTGCCCCCGACGGCCGCAGGAGCAGGAAGCGGCGACATTCCGCCCGCTTTGGATTTGTTAATAAGAAGAATCCATCACATCACACGTTCAAGTCAGACCGTACGGCACGCGCTGTATTTTCGGTTATTGCGAATCACGCAGTATTTGGCGTGGAAGTTCCCGGCGTATGGTGCTCTGCAAAGCTTACTGGAGGAAGTTTTACAAAGTAAAGCGCAAATAGGCAAGCAAACGCAGACCGTAGCTCTATTGGGGGGCACGTACGACTCGGCCACAGATTTGGGGTTTAGCGAGGCCTGGAATTCCCGTATTTTTTTTTTTTGAGTATTGTAGTTAAATACTGTACTAGTGTGAGTGTCTATTAATGTATTCAGGTCGTGTATATTATAATGAATAAACAAAAGCTGTGGAATTCAAAATTGGGAACACTACAGTACAGTCATCACATATTATGTATCGAAATGTTATTATTCGATCTATAAATAATATTAAATGTACAAAAATATTAAAAAGGTTTTCTGTTCACGTACCGCAAGAACTTTGCGAAAGCGATTTTGAACAAAGAAAAGACGGAGTCGTTCACCACGGATCAGGGCTGGGGCTGCTACATTCGCGTGTTCCAAATGATGCTGGCGCAGTGTTACTCCAACGTGGTCTTCGGAGAGGAATACAGGTATACTCTAGTCTACTACTACGTAGGAATTAATACAGGATCTGTTCTCGTTTCTACCATATAATTATAGTAGTTGTCGTATCACATATATACGGGCCGTGGGACGGCGACGTATTCGTATGAAATATCGATGGAAGAGTAGTAAATCAATCTCAAAACGTACTCTAGAAGTACTCAGGTCCGACCCGAAAGACCATGCGCGGGAGCGAGAATTCGTAAAAGAGCTGTTCGTGGATAGCGAAGATGCGTTGTTTTCGGTCTATTTTTCTTGACATGCACGCATGACTGAGGAGCGTCGGTCTTCACGCTTAATAGTTTCAAATAACCATGGCAATAATATTGCATTTGTTGCAACTTGATGTAATTTGGCATAGTCGGTTCACAATAGTGTGTCATAAAAGAAAAAGGTTCACAACTTCTGCCGCGTAGGCATGGAGAAGTTCAACAGGTAGTTCATGGGGCCTGTCTTCTACATAATTTCGTGGTATGTACGCAACGCTAGGTGTGTAGATCCCTTATAATAGAAGAGATTGGTTGAACGGGTAGGGATTTGTTATGGGCGAATTCGTTATGAAATGTTAGGATACTGTGTGTGATAGGGTGGTTTGGTAGATACTTCAAGGGGCCCCACACCAACATGAACTATCAACAGGGCACCCGGAAAGTGGTTCGGGCCGTTTAGCGCGGCGAAAACGTGCGAGGTATCATTCTCAGACTAGAAGTATAGATCCGAAGGAATCTCAGATCAGGATTTGCTTTTAGCAATAACGTGCAACGTGAATGTCTCTTATAAACCGAGCGTGGTTTTGCTAGTCACAGACGTATTATAGGGTGGAACAGGGAAATCTTGAGCACTGTGTACTAACATTTGATTATTTAATAATAAATTCGAGAACAGTATACTATAGTCTGAAAGGTTATCTTCGACGAAATTCACGGCTCACCATCAAAGTATAACTTTGCCCGCACCATCAAACTATGTGTTTTCGACGAACTGTTTGACCCAGATGTGGTACTGCAGAAACTGAGCAGCCAAACGGCCGTGTTGTGCCTATACAGCCGGCGTTTCGGCCCCAACGCAAACGTTTCGCCCGAGTATTGCGAAGCGGTGAAGCAGGTTTTTTTAAACAGAATATTATTGGCTTCTGTTTATCATTTCGTCTATATTAGGCTAATTAATAGGTTTTTTTATTATTTGTTCGAGCATATTAACGTACAAATTGAATGTCAAACAGCTCGTATAGCTATTAGCTTATATAATAGGAAAACCAAGCACAAAAGGCGTTCCGGCTCAGGGCATTCCAGGGCCTGGCGAGCGGCGATACTGCCACGTCCGCGCATTATTTTGTCGCCGCGAGCGAGTTTCACGCCTACTACTTAGGTTTATTTTTTTTTTAGCAAGGCAAGCTGCAATCTGATTGATTGTTCCTACCAATAGTATTATACCCAAGAACATCATGGCGTTTCTGTCACAATGCCAATGACCGAATCCTCTTTCTCAACGGCCAGAATACCATATAGGTGAGACATAGCGGAAAATGGTTTTTGTCAATTCATTGCAATAGCTTCTATAGATCATCTCGTCGAAAATCAATTATGGTGCTCCAAAAAAATTATTAATAGATCCCCACGTGGAGACGCGGCCCGCGTTGGACGGGGCGGAGATGGACGTTTCGCATTGGCACGCCGTTAAAAAATCTTCGGGAGAGCCCATGCTGCTGAAATTGGACTTTGGCATGATGAACTCCAGCTGCTGCTTCGGCTTTTTGATTCGGGACCAGGCGGATTTGGCGGAGCTGTGCATGGAAGTGAAAATCAACGACGCCTTGATGGACGCGATTGAAATTAAGAGGGACGGCTTTCTGGAAAATTTGGTCGGCGGCCTCGACCACAACAAGTGGGACGAAGACGAGGACGGCAACGTGCTCCTGTGAATTAGACGAGGACGGCAACGTGCTCTTGTAGTGAAATTCTTAAATGATATCTGATGATCACAGGTAGGCCTTGTAGATGATCACAGGTATTCTAATAGTATGTAGATGATCACAGGGAGGAGATTTCGAGATTTTTAGGTCTTTCATCTCATGCTGCTGTAGCTAACATTGGGCCCCTTGTGATGCAGCCTTTTTTGTAGAATCAATCATCGAAAATTCAATAAATGATGATCGAAATATCGATCCTTTATACCATCATCAAGGTCAGTCGCAGTTTGACAGTTTGTGTACTCAAGAAACATTATGATATCTTCAATACGCATGGTTTTCAGACATTTTTTTTGATCTATCTTCAACAGGCAGCTTTTCTGAACTTACTCTATATTGACAGTAGTTCGTATAACATCATTCTGGATATTATATTTTCGTGGAGACGACAACGTGTCGTGCGCGCACACAAATTGTAAGTGCCGCGTATAATACATGTTTTAGAACAGGGACAACACAGCTGTTAGGACCGTGAATTTTACGGTTGGTCTGGGTCGTGTATTATGTGAACTTTTTCACGACTATAGTCGGTAATGTAACTTCTACTCTGTTGCTGTTTGGTCAGGTCTATCCTTTCGGTGTAAAGTAAAGTGTATCTATTTTCTGATATGTAATATTTGACCGCATCATTTATTAATGATTTTCGCATGATATTGAGTTCTGTCGTGCGCGCAGAATTGGCGAATTGCCTTGCGGAATTGCTCCGCCGTGCTCGATGGAACGGTGTTTGTTTTTTTCAGTTTCTCGATCATCAGAATGTTCCTGGTTTGTCGGTGCGGATTTCGAAGCTTTCATTCTGAATATTCATGATTGTTTTGTTCGCGGGTGTATATAAATTTGACGCAGTCGGCCGCATAATAGATCGGCGGCGAAAAAAACCGGTCAAGGTCTTAGTACGGGAACTAAATAATATCGATCTAGTACCGTAGACAGACAACCTTCATACTCTCGCGCCGCGTCTGTATACATTCAATTCAAAATACTATAGATTTTAGAATCATGCGCAAGCGGCTTTCTGTTTTTCCTCTGTGTCAACTGGGGCTCCTCTCTGCCGGCCCCGCGGCGGTGCGCGGCGGGGCCCCGCCCCCTCGTGGCGGTGGCGGCCCTTTCAGCGGGGTCCCAGCAGGGGGTCCGTCCAAACTCCGCGGGGGCCAGAAGCCATTGCAAGTGGGAGAACCCGAGGCCCTCGGGCACCCAGACGGGTCCCCGGAAGAAGGACTGAGGAGAAAAGCCCGTGACGGGCACCCAGCAGGGCCCTCGCTGCCGTACTCCGAATCCCGAGCCGACTCTAGCGTGAGCAGTCGCACGGTGCTCCTGGACAGTACCGGCGCCTCTTCTTCTTCCCGCGGCACTCGGGCGACCAGAGATCCTTTTATAGATAAGATAAAAACCGCAGACAAGGTACGAAAAACGGGAACAGAAAACGACAAAAGCACAAGCCTAGAGAGGAAGACTCTGTCTATGGGGCCGAAGAAGAGTAATATTTACGGAGATTCTACTACCTCTACAAATAGAGAGTCGGCCGACGCGTTCCCCTTTCTCTGCGGCTACCGATACGGGGAAAAGACGGGCTTCGGTCCCTGTGCGGCGGACGGCCACCTCTTCGAGCCGAGGTTTTACAGATTATAGGTTTTTTTGCCGTGTACGCAACGCCAATTTCATTCACTAAATAGAATTTACATACTACAGAACGAATAAGTACCTTGATATTCTAAGGAATGTTTAACTACTGCTGCTGAACTGAAGCTTGTGGGCTTCTGCATCTGGTTTGGGGGGGTGGTGGGTCGTGGGGCAGGTTGTGGGGCTCACAGTCGGTGCACTCACACACTTCGCAACTCCCCCTTCTGCTCGTAAACAATTCTGGGCCTGCGCACACACACGCAGATTCTGCACCTCCACAGCAGTCCAACCAATTTCACCCGCGCATTGGCCCCATCGCGCGTAGGTCACGTCCAAGCTATATTCTCACCGGGTCCGACGGAGTTATTCCGGGCCCTGACTGAATGTTTAACTACTGAGGTGATTATGAAAAAAATGAAAATAAGCGAGAGCATCGTCCCGGACGTGGGCAGCGACGCCTGGCTGCAGCAAACGTGCCGCGCCGCCTACTTTGACGCGGACAACCACGAGAGTTGGGCCAAAAAATTGGACCAGGTCGCGAGTCAGGTCTCAATATCTCATGGCTTGTACGTATTTCGCAATTGATTTTGATTAAATATTAGTTATAGTCTGAAGACCGTGATTGATGATGTAGCCGATTCAATTGTGTCGCATATTTATACCGACTGTAGATTTTCTAGGATAGTATGTGGACACAAAGTTTCTGAATACGGCCCTTATGCAATGTAATTCTGTAGAAAGATTATAATGAAACTGGAAGGCGCAGGATGACGTCTCCGAGAACATATTGCAGCGGGGACCAATGGGGCTGCCGCTACTGGTGTTCATGCAGGGCGTCGGTGGCCTCTGGCCTTATGAGGACACACCTGAATGGTGGCTGCTCTCTACTTTAGTTTAGTTTAGGCCGGCTAGCTATAAGTATACCATAGACTGTAGAGGCCTGACCATACTTTTGCCAGAACGGGCATTCTAAAATATTAGCTTGTGTGGTATAATAATAGTAATACATTATACTTATTAATAATAGTCGATGATTTCGCCGATAGTGACCTCCTGAGTGTACAAAAAAAAAATAATGATTCACTATCTCGTATACAAAAAAAAAAAGGGAAGCGTCCGAGTGGCGGCAGCGGTCCGTGCGTGCGCTGGAAGAGTTGCAGGCACATGGAGCGATGATTTTTGCGACCTACGACGTTCCCCGCATTCTCGCCCAGGCCCGCTACGGCGCCTACGGTATGCCCACGCTTGTGGCCGCGGGGATATTCCAGAATGGGCAGGTGTTGCTCTTTTTTCAGTATTATTATAATGTGAGCTCAGCTGTATTTAAATTTCCTCATTAATTTATATGATTCGAGTGAGGCCCTCCTATGCAAGAGCGAGTCGTGACCATAAGATAATGTACGCGGCTTTTGAGCATACGCATACCGAGACTATTAGTATATCGTGGACTATAAATTCTCAGTCCATAGTTTTCATGTTGTGTGGAAAAAACTATTAAGGATGTGCGCCCCACGTTTTTTAGTGATCCTGCGCAGAAGTCGCTGAGTCCGGGCATTCCGGAGGCTGCGTTCCAGGCGGGGCACATGAACGTGGCGTTTGTGCAGAACGCCATCCAGACGCAGAAAAGTCTCGCCAAACGGGCCGCCCATTTGCTGATGAGTGCGCAAAACGGTTTTTCCCAAAATGCTCCGAACCAGCCGAGTGCAGGTTCCGCGCTGGCAACCGTGGGTCCGATCTTAGAGTTATGGACCGACGCCCACGTTTTTGTAGATGACGTGTACCTGCAAGAAACAGCGGGTGTAGTGAGTGGTAACAGCGGTAGTACTCTAAATCCTTGGGCTGCCACGCGGAAAAAGCTGTGCGCGACCACCGATAATTACCGCAATGTCGACTTCTGCGAGAGCGCGTTGGAGCACAGCGTCAAGGGTTTGTTTATATGAATTTATTCATTAATTTCGTTTGTTAAATAATTGGTGTAGAAGTGTTCTCTCATTTTTCTTTTGAAAACATCTAATGTATGAGTACGCAAAAAAAAAGGCTTTAAGGAGTTCCCTATTGATGATAAAGCGGCATCGATCGTCAGTCTGGTGGTGGCCAAGCCGGAAGGTCTTCATATCTCATGGCTGGTACTACGCATTTCGCAATTGAGGTTGATTGCACAGCTTGAGTTCACCGTTCCACATTAATAATACGGTCTAAAAAAGTGTTGACAGCATAATAAATTAATTCAATATTATGCCAATATGCACGAGAGTAAGCATGTTGTTCTTTTGTATTATAACATTGTGCCGCAGCGCACCATCATGCATTTCACATTATACTGTAGAAGTATACAGGTTCCTTCGCCAACGAGGAACTAGAAAATGTTCTGCATTTTCTGCTCCCCAACCCGCACGGGGGTAGGCACTGTCGCTGGGCCACTATCTCGGAAAGTCCGGCTACTACAATTTCGGAAAATTCCAACCCCGAAAAATTCGAAGTCGACCAAGGAGCGCGCAAGGAGGCCGAACTCGCCCTGGCCGAGATGCAGTTCAAGGGGGAAGAGGCGAACGCGTTACCAGCCCGCATGCGCCTCGCGGTGCGTCGCCTGCGCGACGGTGCCAAATTACTCGTGGACCGTTGGTCCTCGCAGGAGAAGGGCTTCCAGGAGAAGGGTATGATTTCATACAATTCATATTGTGACATTGTCTTGACACTGACTGTGTTTCGGCGTTTTTTTATTAAAAGTACTGAATATATTTTGCAGTGTTGAAACTATGAATATGCAGTCCTCATATACTTGATGCAAAGACGATGAATATTACAAATTGAACGGACTTCCCAAATTATTTATCAAGGGATGGACCGCTACGACCCGCCTTTGATGGTCACGTTCGGCAAGCGGTTCGGGCGGGAAGAGCTACGTGTCGAGCGCGAGCCGCGCTCTGTGACCGCGGCCGCCGGCAACATTCTGGGTTTCGTGCGCGACCGCTACGGGTTCTCGGATACAAAAAAAGTGCGCGAGCACGTTGTCTTAGTAGGTGGCGACGCGGAGTTTCGCGCGCTGGGGGGCCCCAAGGGCTTCGCCAGTCCGCAGATGATCTCCGATTCATACAAAAACGCGCTCCTGGTGCGCACGGGCGACCGCAGCGGCGAAGTGGGCCCCCGAATCCACAGTAGCATGAAAAAGTGGCGCAGAGAGCCCATCGGCATTTCCATGGGCGAGTCCTTAGAGCAGATGCGGCAGCAGGTAGTAATGTCTTTGTTTCGAGCTGCTCAGCTTATATTATGGCTATTAACAGTATATTTTAAATAACCTTAAATTATAATAACGCCCGGTGTCCGGTAATAGTTAAAGACATAAGTTTGGCATGATGAATGCTAATGAGTAATGACCATATATTACTGTTTACAAAGAGTTAATAATAATGAATAGTCGACGCGCGACGCGCTTTCGCAGAAGACGGCGTGCGAGAAGATTCTGATGCAAATTACCGTGCCGCTGTCGGTGAAAACGCTGAGGGAGACGTGCGAGGAGGCCCACGGCTGCAAGTTCGTGGAGAGCGCCCAAAAGGACACCGCGCACGCGTGCAAGGGAAAAAGGACGGACTTAGGCGAGAAGGAGTTTCCGTTTCGTTTCGAAGCGAAACAAACGTGGCCTCTTTTTCAAAAGCGCCTTGAATGGGCCGACCGGAATCCAGAGAAGGTTGTTTTTTTATTTCATAAGTTACAATTGAGCATGTTGTTTGTCGAATCTCCAAACTACCCTATTTATTGGGTCCCACAGCATCTCCACACCTCATACTGCGGAGAAGTAAAGTCATAATATTAATGCATGCCCAAGTATTTTAAGATGTTCGAATCCTTCATATTATATCCAATGAACTTACATAATGATGAAAAGCTGAAGAAGTTGTTGCGCGAGTTTTTCGATCCCTCCGTATTGGCCCAGGGGTTTAGTTTGGCCTCGAACAACGATGGCGTGTACGACGAGGCCGTTGCGCGCCTCTTGGGCCCCAACTTGGAATCTACTAATTATAAGAATAATGGCGACCCCCAGAATGGCTTTTCAAATTGCATCGAAACGGCGACGACGAGTTGCGAGCGGGGCGAGCTCGGGAAAAAGGATACCAGTATTTCCACCATTCCGGCGTGTGCGCTGGAAGTTCTGCTGGACCGGTTGCTGAAGCACCAGGTTTCATCTAAAGCGTCTGATGCGTAAATATGACCATTTTTTGACCGTTTCTAGTGGTTTTGGATAGGTTTTGCGGTGATTTAGGCAGCTCTGAATTGTATGTCGAAATAGGGGAACTCCTGGAGCAAATCTGAAGTGATTCGGGCCTACAACCCTTACGAAACCGCAACAAAATCGTTACCAAAAGCTATTTAATAAGTAATATCACAAATCTCCTCCAAATTCAGTTCTTCGGGCACTAGTCACGAGTTGGTAACGGTTGTGTCACGGTGTCGGAAGCTTCTGCAATCGTGACACAGTTTTGTGAGGGACCCATTCCTTGTCACGGTTGCACAACTGACAAATTTCAGAGGGTTTAGGCCCAGAATCAGGCTTCAACAGTAGCGGGTAGGTCACGGATCGGTAACGTTGATGTCAGTTTTACAAGGGAATCTAGTCTCGGATTGATTGGAAAAAAACACCAGGTCGAAAAAACGCCGGCGCTCGCGTTCCGGCGGGCGCGCACCTGGTGCGCCGTGTGGGCGCTGGGGGCGATCCTGCCGATCGCCCTGTTCGCGTTCTGCTCGCAGGCCCTGACCCAAGGGGGGGCAAAAAAAAGAAGGTCGAACTAAAAGTGTAAACTTTATATTATATCAAAATAATCATATCAAAATCCACAATAATCCAGCAGAAAAATATGTCCATTAAAGCGGAGACACTTTTAAAAAGTGTGTGCGTCTGACAGACATGTAATGTTAATGTCAAATCAAACGTTGTTAAAAATCATTGCAACCTAATATGGGTAGACATTCCACGTGAGTAAGTTTCAAAAGCTATCCAGAGTCTCTTTTTGAAAAAGAATAGCCTCATTCAGCGCGTTCTTTCCTATGCTTGAAAATTATTTCCATCTTCTATTTTTGTAGTTCCTGACATCGTTTGTGCAACAATTTGGTAGCTATAAAGCGTTGGTAAAGCGTCCGACTGATGGGCGTGCAGTATTTGTTGTATCCCCGCTCGGCCACAGCTCTCTTCGTGGTTAACATAATGCCTTTATGTTCGCGCGTATGTTTGTATTATAGACAGATTTCTACATTGGCAACTGTAAGATATAGGAAAGGAGGGTGGGTCTGTAATTTCCGCCTTGAAAACTCTTTAAAAAATCCATCGTAATATGACATGGATTTGCAGTCATGCGTTATAGTTATGATCGCAGGTGGGGTCCCTCAGTGTAGATACTGTATTCCCTCATTTCTCTAAGTATCTGAGTAGTGTATATTTAATTTAATTCGGAGATTAATTATAATAGTAGTGCGCGCCATATTTATTATTTATAGCGAAGAAATATGGCGCGTTTTTCGGAGTTGGGCGTCATGGAAATCCTGATTCCCTACGTGACCATGCTGTTACTAGCGCTGGGTTATTTTTATGTTATCATTCTCGGGTTCGAGTTGTTGGGCTATTTAGGACTCTTCCAGACCTTGTGCTTTTTGTTGCCGTTCAGCCTGCCCGCGAACTGGGTCTACACGAGGAGCTCCGCGTTCGAGGTCCTTGCTCTTTAGTTTAGTTCAGGTTGCAGTATGAATTCTAGTTTGTACATATTTGCGTGACATGTACGCAACGCTAGGTGTGTAGATCCGATCGTTGGTAGGAGAGATTCCTTGATCGGGTAGTGATTTGTGGTGTATGAATTCTTTATGAAGTTTTAGGATACGGTGTATGGTAGGATAGTTTGGTATTGATACTCAAAGGGGCCCCACAACAACATACGCTATTTTAAAGAAGGCACTGCACCGTTTGCGAGTGTTCGCGGAGAACCTGTTGTACCCGTTTTACCTGTGGCAGCTTTTTAATCGGAGCAGCGATTTTCGGAGCATCGACAGTCTGCTGATGGGCGCCCCCACGTTTCTGTTGTTCGCGGCGCACGCGCGCTGCGTGTACTTGGGCTGCAGGGACATCAACGACTACCCCTTCGGGCCGCAGAAGTCGGACACCTTCCGATTGGTAATTATATTATTATTATCCACCTAAAAGGATTGATTTTTGTATCGTTACAGCTGTTAGAAAGCGGCGCCGCGTAATATTTTAGAGCAACTGAATTGACTTCTTGCAGCCATCAAATACTTAGTTAAATCACAGCAGTATCAGTATGAATAATATCGGTTGACAATGAATAATATCCGTGTCACTGTCTGCGGATATAATATAGTCTTCACCTTTGCTTGATAATTAGTAAATTAATAATACATTGCTTTTACGAGGTCTACTGGAAGCCTGCCCGGGAGACGCGCGGGATGTTAGCGTGCCCGAAACTCATCAACGCCGGGCTCTTGGCATTTCTCTCTTTGGCATTTCTCGCGCCGCTCGTGGCGCCGCTCTCTCGTGGCGGACAGCAATTCGAGAATTCTGTTTTCGCCGCATTCAGTCTCAGGTGGCTGTACACCGTACTCTTCGCCGCACTCCGGGCGCTCGTTTACTGGGCGGGGACCGTGCACAGGCGGGGCACCGACAACGAAATCCAGCTGGCGCCACGAATGCTCGTGTGGCTCTTCATCTTGCTGTTCCTGTCCTGATGTTATGATAATAACGTGAGGGTGCATCATACAAATCATTTGACTGTATAATTTAGTAGAAACAGTCAATGAGGTGCCTACTGCGCGGGACTGTCTTTTGATTTGATCATATAGAACGAGGAGAACATTGCTGACAGAAATTCATCTAAATAGTGCAATGATAGAGGAACAGAAAAATATGTTGCATCATGCACGATGGCATTCATGTTTTTGTTTGGGTGCAAAAAAAAAATGAATTGCCGTTATTTAGGAGCGTGTTCGCGATTATTTTCTCGTCATTGAAAATAGTCATCTTTCATGATTTGGTGCGTTTGTGAGGTATGGTATTTACTAAACTTGTGCGGTGTTGTTTCGGTCTCGTGTTTCGGTATCATTCCTTTTCTCCGCTGACCGCAACTTGCCGCAGAGCTTGTAATATGTTAAATGAGTCCTCATTGCAGTAATTATTCCCTTATTTTTGAATACATCGCAGGGGAGCGATTGGCGTTGTCAGTATCGCAGACGACATCATTCATAGCGTATAGAATCATATGCAAATTAAATTGCATGTAGAGAATACATACGCTGCAGCAAGTATAGTACACCCGCACTGTTAGCTGTGTAGTATCCTTGATAGAGTTCGTAATTCAGAAAATGACCGCCCTGGACGCGAGAGAGGCCTACCGAGCCTATCAGAGCTGCGCCAAGGGGTATAAATATTCATTCAAATCAAATGCCGTATCAATACTGGGGTATATCTATGCAACCTATTTGCACTTCAACATCGGATGTACCGGACTACTATGCGGTATGCATAATAACTAATAAGGAACGGTATAATATATCGCACTATAGATGATATGAAGTGAACAAACAGGAGCGGCAAAGAGCAGTGCAAGCAGCAGCTGGCAAAAGCAACCACCGCGACGTCGGCTGTGGCGCAGAAGAGCTGTGCGGCCTACGCAGACGCCTTCTTCCAGTGCTACAACCACCGTAATAGTTGTTCTAAAAAAATTGATAGTCTGATAATATTATGATACCACCGTGATGTATATAGTAGAATATTATCCTCATAAATTTTGACACACTCAATAAATTCGCGTATATGTGTCAAGAGAATATTCAAAGGATTCAACCTGCACCAGTGCGGAGACGGCATCCTCACAGGGAGGCCGGTATCCTCACAGGCACGGAGTTTTCACGCCATTGTGTTTCTCGGCTTGCTGGTCCCAAAGCCCCTTGCCGGCAGGCGACCCCTGTGGCCACCCTAAGACGGTCAGTACGTTCGACCGCATAACAGGGGAGTTGTACGTGCCTCTCCGATTGTGCCTGCTTTCGTGATGCTCGGCCCCAGCCACGTACGCGTGGTGTAGCAACCGGCCGTGCACTAGCAGTGCTCAGAACCACGCCGTGATCTGGGCACTGGGCGGGCGGGGCCACTACCAAACAAAAAAAAAAGGATTCAACCTGCACAAGTGCGGAGACGGCGTGACGGCCGACTTGGTCCGGTGCCAAGAGAACATCGTCAACTCGGTATAATATTTCTTTTCTAAATTAAAAACGTTTGTCCTGCTGTGTGGACGGTGTTAGGACCAATACTAACGACAACATTATTAGTAGATTTCAAATTCAGACGAAGCGTATATCCATCGTATTGAAAAAAAAAATGCAGACGATCCGTGCGGGAAAGTAAGTAAGGCGGTGATTCAGGGACCCGAAAAAAAATGCCCCCGGGGGGTATTCTGAATTTACCATAGTTCATCAGTTTCTATAATACTCACAGTAAAGACGGATTGGAGTTGATAAAAGATGTGGTTCTCTTTATAGCAAGATTGTTCTCCTGCTCGTTCTCCTAGCGATGCTTTTTAATTTTTAATAAGATTCAAAACACATTGTGCTGTGCTGCTGCAGTGCTGCTGCTGCTAAATTGCTGCGAGTACGCGATTTTTCGAATCCAAAAGCAATTTGATTGATGGATCGTGCTTTGGAGCGTACGAATTTAGATTTTCATGATTCTGTTCGAGTTCGTCCTGCAGCGTTCATAGATTGCGCATCTTGTTGATAATTGTCTTTAGTTCGTTCCTGGTTGGTTTGCCCTTCGATTTCCGTATGATATTTTGGTGGGAGAACAGTATATTTTCTGCGGTTGTGCGGGGAGCCGTCCCAGAAGGTGCATCGTCGAGGTGTATGGTGATAGTCACTTAGAGGCGTTCTTATATGATTAAATTATGTTTATAATTGGCAGAATTCTTACCCGAGTCAGGGTCGAATGTCTGTCTACGTTTATTGTTTCAATGGTGAAGTGGCAAATCATTAGTAAGGATTGGTGGGAAATTGTCTTGTCCACTCTCATGGTTGTCCACTATCAACGCGGACTTAAAAAGCCTGCACGCAACCTGGGAGGATTGCATGGACCGGGACCACTGGAGGAGTGTTTGTAGTGGGGAAATCGCACTACGCGCCATCGATCAAGCGCCACCGGGGGGATTACGATTTGAACTGCGCGATCGGCAGAGGGCAGCTAGAGTAGCGGGCGGTCAAAGGCGAATTGGAGAGATTGGAGATTCAGAAACGCCGTAGGACCAACAACAACAGTGGGGAAATGGTTTGTATCACTCGTGGAAAAAAAAAGCAGTGAAAAGCATTTACGGTATACACAGTGCATTAATACTGGTCAGTGCGTACTGCATAAATCCCTACGATTCTCTCGCATTGAGAAAAGAAGCAAAAAAGATGTTCAGCTACAAGCGTGTTATCATCCTCATGAGCGCATTTCTACTGCGCCAGGTGCTCGGCCACATGCTCGGGAAAGCGCAAGGTGTGTTGTGTATTTCTTTTAATTTTGAAATTAAATGATAGAGATACAAGGAACTCGTTCGCGCGTAGACACTCAACCACAGCAGCAGTCCGGAGTGCAATCGAATTAATTTGCGACGCGGAGTGACGAACAACATCACTGGGGCTTTCGAAAAAAGAATCGTCCCCCAGAGATCTGGCACCGCTAGAAACGCGGTCCAACTTTCCATTGTCCGCCGTGCGGACAAGGTTGGTTGGCCGCCAATCAACCAACCAACCTTACGTGCCGCGGGAAGCAGATTTTCGTGGAAATTTGTCAGAAAGCATGTCTATCGCTATCCACGGCAGCCTACCGCATTCTCATATCTCATCATGTTGCTCGCGCGCTGCGCGCCCGCTCTGCAAACCATCCGGCCGGTGCTGCGCCCGCACGGCATGACACCCAGAACCACCCAGTAAAGCTCGAGGCGTAATCATACCAGGAATAATACAACGCTGAGATTGAAAACACAAGGTGCAGATTCCATCGAGACACTCCTGAAGGACTTAGAAGCTGAGGATCCGAATGCGTTCTTCGCTGAAGTCCTGAATGGAAATGAAGACCGCATTCAAAAATTCCGGAACGTTATGGGAAACCCAGGTTTGTGCTATGAATATGGTATGCCGGCGAACTGAACGCTAATCGAAGTAGACGTCTTTTCCTTACAGTGAACTGCAGCCACATGAAAATTATGTTTGCAAGAACCTATGATATGGTTCACAGGTGAGATAGTTTTGCTAGGTGTAGTGGCGATTTTTCTATGCGCCCAGAATAAGTGGAGATGACTCTTTGATATATTATGGTTCTTGCCCTACCCAGTGGCGTATCGGTATCGTGCGCCCCTCGTCGCAGTGTGACGTGGGAAAACTCAACAAGTTCGTATATTACAATGATTTTGAGGATGGGAAGCCTCTGGTCAAAAGACCAGAACTTAATCAGGCTGGCTGCAAATAGGAGCTGCTATGCCATACATTACAGTAGTGGTTGGTGTGTAGTAGTGGTCTCCAATGCCCGTGAAAAAAAAGGTTATCCGACTAAAGCCTACGAGCTAGTGGACGTGCTAGCCGACGAAAATTTTCATAAGAAATTCATGGGGGAGGGAACGAAATTCGATATGAAATTAAGCGAACGAACGGAAGCAGCCGGCACTGTTCGCGAATTCATGGAGCTGCTCAACAGGGTCAACAAGCTAATCTGAAGAGGATGAGATTAACACTGGAAAGGATTTCAGTTTCAGTGAAAAAGTAAAATAAGTGGCGTAAGAGTACGTACCGTTGATTAGTACTAGACTAGTAGGTAAGCTTCCGTCATTGATTATAACTAAGTGATAAGTAGCAGCACACAGAAATTGTATCTTGACAGTGTTCACATGCATTTTTCAATGCATACCAAATGTTGGTGCATGAACTGTAATAACTAATACCCAACTAGCATGAAGTACTCGACTGTATTTGCACGAGCTAGATGATATCTATACAAATGTAAAATGTTCATGCATCAAATTTTGTCAAAATACAAATCGGAAATTCCATGCGACGCAGCAGTAAAGGAGCGAGTACTTGCTACGGAGTGTTTAAACACCGCGAATAATCATGTTTTCCAAATGCATTTTCAAGCACAAATATGACAAGTCATCAAATATTCTATCATCATTGTATGCAGCTATTATTGTACTCTGCTTATTATTGCTCAGCTTATGAAAGAACTGTCTGGGAACTGTGAGTGTGACAGTGTGTGGGAACTTCATATAATATTGGTATCCACGGACATGTCGCCGTGAGCCCTATTGAATTTCCACCCTATCGCCACCCCATGTGACTTGGTCCCACCGTATCGAATCTTTTCCTCCCAGGATATCGGACAAGCTATTGCAGAATTGAACTTTCTGGGAAGTTCTGGGAAGAAGAAAAATCATTTATCCCAGAGGAATTGCCACAATTTCCAAAGTCAGAAAAAAACATTTCGCGTTGCGTGAAATTATTTGCAGTCAGAACAAATACACTTGTAAGTGAGAGATTCCTTCCTTAAATCCTTTTGAGCTTTGCGGGAACTTTATATTATCGCATATCATTTTTCTATTTCGAAAATCCGAAAGCCAATCAATTTCAACAGCTTTTCCCCTAAAGTTTCAATACAATTATCGGTGTTCACTTTGAGCTATTTAGAGTAAACAGCAACACTGTATCATCAGACACACATTGCTGATCTTATATAATTCTTGAAAGCAATAATATTATACAAGTGACATAAGCAAAAATGGGCGTTCGAAAACTTGCGTTTGCGAGTTCCCTTTTGCGCAGCGGCCTCCTACTACACCATTCGTGTATTTCGGTCCTTGGACTCCAGCTTTCGAGGTCCCATCATTTCATACAAAGCGTCCGATCATCAGTCTGTAGAGCATTATATTTCAATCAACGTAACTTAGTTGTTGACTGATGGGCTCTTGTGAAGATGTTGTTTGATCATTTAGCTCGCGAAGCTTGCGTATAACAATATGACAGTCTTTATTGGACATTGTTGTGAGGAAAGTTATTGTAAAGTTAGTGCTAACAGATCCGCGAAAGGAGATTTGCGCAAGTCCGACAAAGGGGCCTAGTCCCAGGGGACCCGAACTCTTTGATACAGGCGAATCTTTAATACTGGACTGTGAGTATGCATTGCACAATACCTCCTCATAAAATAAACCATACAGCATGCCCAAGAACGATCTCTGGGAAACTGAGCACAACCCGTTCACACAATACAGCTATTTCAACCCTATCCTCCAAGAGTGGCCTCCTGGCTACAACCCGTGGATTGAGCCCGTGGGTGATTTTTTTTTCCATAACAATAGCATTTCATAAACATTCATTATTAACCTTAAATCTCTGTATGTGAAAATTCCTTGAAGAATCTTGCGTAGAAAACGGTTGAAATTACCTTTTGCTAATTCTTAAATATTAAGAATTGTAAAAATTTTAGGCGTTCTTCCGCCGGAAGCCGCTGCCGCAGCGCTCCGAGTGGCGCCGCCGTTCCCACACTTGTCCCCCCCGCCGTTTCCTCACACTTGGTACCAACGCGAAAACCCGGCAGCCTGGAAGAACGGAGCACCGGCCAAAGAAGCCTTGTCGAAGAAGAACAAAGAGCAGACGGGTCCCGTCGGCTCCCATAATACACATGACGCAACCCAGGGACATACAACCCAGCCGGGTCGTAGTGATACAAAACCGGCGACAGCTGCGGCTTTTCGTCCTCCTCCTCCGCCTGGTTTGTCGCAGGCTCCTCCCCATGATGGGTCTTCTTCGGCAGGTGATGATCCGGATTTTTTCCAAAAACTAAAACGCCATAGCGAAAACTCGGAGAGATTTTCACGGGAGCAGAAGATGTTCGCCTTGCACCCGGAAGTGAAAGCCAACGCGCAGGTTTTTTCTCCAAAGATGGAGGCCCAAGTTGGGCAAACGCGAGAAGGCTTCCCGATCTATGCAGACGGTCCGCGCGACTTCGGAGAAAAACCAAATAGCATCAAGGGACCTGAAAAGGTATCCAGGCATCTAGCGGAAGTATCCAGGCATCTGCGGAGCTCCCGGTGGTTCACGGACGCGTGGTCTTTCGTATTCACTAATATAATATTAGGGGCCCCCCTAGTTCACAGACAGTGTGGTTTTGCATGTTAGAATGAACCAATGATACGAACCAAATAAATTTCTTGAATGTTCGATCTCTATATGTCAATGCAGTCGCGTTCATGCGATTTTCCTCCAGGAAAGAATTGATGAATAATTGGAAAACACCGTATTCACGCACAGTCTTTGAAAAAACGTATTATCCTAGATTGAAAAAAATGGATACACAGGGACCGCACTTTTCTCGAGGTGAAGGTAATGGACTTGGCCTTTAGCCAAAGCCGCATCCAAGGAGAGGCGCCCAACGTAATTTTTCTAGTGGACGCAGATGTGATTGTTTTCGTGCATGGTGTAGGAATGTTCGCCACCTGCTATCTAAATTTAGTCAGTCTGCTATCTTATTACTTATTAGATGCTTAAGTTGGAAGCTCAAACGTGATGTTGTAAGCTCGAATGAATGTCCACAAATATAATCAAAGGGACCCAAAGAATTTTCGATTCCTGAAACTGCGGCGGAGCTGCGCGAAGGCAAGGCACGCTTTTGGGATCCGGTGGAAGACAATTTATGGCATCCTTTCGGAGTGAAAGGCGAAAATGATGTTAATATCCTTCGTCCTATATCTGTGTTCGTGATTCGCAGGGCGGTGCCGAGGGATGGCACTTTCTTCTATGCCCTCGATAACCAGCCTCTGGCGGCGTTGAAACGGGCGCTCAGTGAACGTGAGAGCGTGTGGGTGCAGCTGCTTGATACTAGTTCGCCGTGTTCCGATAAGGTTTTATTCAATATTACTAGTACAGGACTATGATTGTATATGATTATCATCTCTTTTTTCCGATAATAAATTAAGAACTTTTCTAATTATTGTATAGCAATTGGATTGCTTGCATTCAAGAACTTTTGCAAAGTCATGGCATCCCCCACCTTGGGATCCCCGAAATCGTGGTCCTGGGACTTTCATTGTAGACTTGGGATTTTTTTTGGTAACAGTAGTATTTTCCTCTAGCAGGCCGAGCGTATTGAAAAAAAAAAACTGGAAGCTCGCGAAGGCCGTTTTGCATGACTTGCTGGACTTGACGCCGAAGCGGGCACACATAAGAAAGCTCACATTGAATTCCGAGTACGGGTACGGGGATACACACCGTGAGACGATCGAGAAAATCAAGGAAGAGTGTCCAGCCGTTTCTGAAATGAATCGTGGTGAAGTTGGGTTGATGCAGCTGCTTGATAGGCTGGAAGAGGCCGACATGTCGCTTGCGAAGCTGGTCCGAATCGAAACTTGATGAGACCGGATATTGAAATCAGTTCGCGTCATCCTCGCTTCCGTCGGAATTCTTGGCAGCTCTATTTCTATTCGGCGGCCGGTGAATTTATATTAAAAAAGTTTTCAAAGATGTGATTTGCCGATTCAGGTTCATCAACAACAACAAAAAAGATATTAGGATAAGTTGAATATTTGCGGAGGATTGTTCTGACGAAGATGGGTCCCAGAAACTTCATTCAATTCAACTATAAAAACAATACGTCAATCAGAAATTTCTCGCCACCGTCGCCCCACGGATTTGGCGAAAAGAAAATCATATTTGAAATAAGTTCCCAAATATATTATATTAAAAGTTTGATAGTGGTTTTTTTCGTAGTGGTTTTTTTCGTAGTGGCTTCCGCCGGTTTACAGTGCCAAAAGGTCACGGTGCATATTGAAAGCCCGATATTACTCAATAACAGGATTGAATCAATATTCGTACACCACTTTCCATCCAGGGTACACACATACCCTGGGCAATTTTGTAGATCAGGATTTTCATCCTGACATATCTTCGATATTGCATCCTCCGTGGTAAAAATTCAAAATTCGTTTGATTCTCCAATTATTATACCCCACGCTGCTTACCGCACAGCGATTCTCCAATTTCCAATTCCCGATTTGAGCCCGAAGGTTTTCGGTATCATGCTTTAGAGCGTATCATGCTTTAGAGCGTAGGTATGAATTTAAATTTTCATGACTGTGTTCGCGTTCGCACGCTCGTCCGCGCTGCAGCGTTCAGCACATTGAATTATTTGGCACCACGGAAAAGCAACGGAAGTCCATGTTTAGAAACCCCATGGCGCGCGAACGAACCAGGATATATTATAGCACATAGTGTTGGCTGCAGCATGCAGAATGTAAATCTTTAGTCCAATCCTCGTTTCGAAGGCATGCGTTATTTGTTCTAGATGGGATCTTTGGGCGGTCAGTTTTTGGAATATGATAACGCACGGAGATTGCATAATCATGCGACAACATTTTTCCAAACCAATTCCATAGGGGGGCGTGGGGGCCAATTGCTAGACAGCCGTGTAGATTTTTCATAGTCCCCCCAGTGTTGTATTAATTTATCGGGCCTCCTTAGTCCTCTTGCATCGTAATTTAGTATCATTCATTCAGGCCCCAAATTTAGTTGTACAATAACAACTCCTGTATAGTCAGGTCCAGTGTCATTTGTGTATATATTATAATAATACAAATATAGACAAAAATCGACCCCCCCAGGATCAGGAAAATGGCCAACCTCGGATCCCAACAACACCCTTCCTCAACAATAGCAGCCCAACCCCCCTCCATAGCGGCCGCACAACAAGGGTCCCAGATGAAACAGCAGCAGTATCCGCTGTATCCCTTGCCCTTCTCGGCCCCGTTGGACGCGTCGCGGAATTACGACATCGTGCGTGCCACGTTTTTTCAGGGGCAGCAGTTCTTCGGCTGCGTGCGGGGCGATTCCGCACTGCTCAAGCACATTAACCTGGATTTGTACGAGCAGGATGCCCTTATCTTGGAGGGCATCCAGTTGGCCCAAAGAACCTATGCCACAGTTTCCTGCATGGAATTTCTGCCCGCACAACTGTTCGACGACCTCTGCCTGGCGGTATTTATTTGTTTCTCTAATAGGCTTAGCAATACTTATACAGTAGTTTCATATCGTACACTGGTGCTACAAATTTGTAGTCTGTTTCATATCTTTCAAAAACAGCAACAATCGAAGTGCATCAGGAGCCTACATGAAGAATATTCATGATGATTGTAGTTCAAAAAAGCCAGGTCGGTTACTCGCACGGCGGCGTCAGCTTTTTTTATAGTCGGTTCCGCTGCGAGTGCGTCTTGAGCTTTTGCGCGCAGAACTTGGAGTTCCCGATCTCGGAAATCCAGTGCACCGGCGATATTATTTCTCAAATATCAGAAAAGAAACTTTCAGAAGAAAAGGATCCTGATAATCATCATCCGGGGCGCATCTGGCTCTTCTACAAGGACAGTCATCACGGTGGTTTTACGGGTGGTTCTGCGCAGCAAGGAGGATCAAGTAGTGAGAACAACAATAATGAATTATATAAACCGACCCGCGGCTCCGCTTTGCTGACGATCAAAATCGCCTCGCTGAAGCAAGCGATCGAGGACGTTTTTCCCGCCCCCAGCGGCTCGGAATTCGCGCCGGAGGTGTTCTACTTGCCGGCGTTGTCGAACTTGCAGAATGATAATATCCCGGGTTTCGGTTCAGCATCCTCTAACAGTATGAATGATAATACTTCTATGAATGATAATAGTAGCACGATTAACAAAAATCTGACCACGATCAACAGGGTCAGATGCTTTTCCAGGGAGAGCCCGGTAATGGCTTTGACGACAAATAACATGATGAGCTCGACAACGAGCTCCGGTGGCGGCGGCGTTTTAACTAAACCACAAAATAGTTCTTCTTCCACAAATAGGCGGACGCAAGTGTTGGTTTGCGGTAAGCGCCCGTTCTTAGCACTTTACGAGGATTTGTTCGGTTCCGACGCTAACCATGCGGTGAACCCCGCCACCGTGACGCAAGCTTTGGGCAACGCGGTCGGCTATTTGATGGGGAAGTACACCCCCTCCCTGGCGAGCGCGGTCGCTTCCGGAACTTCGGAAGGCGGCGCTCAAGGCTCGCGCAACTTCAATCCCTTGCACGTGAGGAGCGGCTCGAGACTGGCGGCCGGGTTCTGCCAAAGGGAATCGATTTTGGTTCATTCCACGATGTACGCGAACGAATCGACGCTTTATGCCAGTCGGAAGTTTGAGGACGCCTCGCGGACCGCGTTGGACGCTGTGTTGTCGCCAGGCGGCGACTATGTGGCGGTGTCCGACACGCTGGGACGCGTGGGCTTGTACTGCGCAGATTCCTTGCGAGTTTTTCTTCATTTTTTTTGTTGCAATCGAAAATTCAAAATTGTGTTTCCATTCATATTGCCCAGAAATAAATTGCACATTATGATTGATTCACAATTATATAATTGTCGAAAAGGAAATCATAAGAGGTTCTGCATTTGTGGAAGGGATATCGCTTGGCCCAGTGTTTATTTCTGAATTGCGACACGCTGTGTGTGTACGCGTCGCGGCGGGGGTTACTGGAAGTGTGGGACATCCCTAAAAAACAGCGCAAGAGCGCCTTCAACTTGGGCACGCACACGGTCTGTACGTTATTGACACAGTCGCCGCAGCATTTTACGACCGATTTCGACGAGTTCCAGGAAAACCGCGCTTTATTGATCAAGCCAAAGCTCAAAACCGGGAAAGCGGCGTTGTTAGGGTTGGACGCCAAACCGCGCATTTTCACCGAAGCGGGCGAGGAAGATTACGACTCCGCGAAGAGCGATAGTTCTGAAGGAGGAGGAAAAGATTCTTCTAGCTTGAAAAACCCGATTCAACGATTAACACACGACCCCTACGACGAACAGATGTGGTACTTATACAGTATCTATTGCAGTATGCTTTCTGTGTGTTTTATTATTGACTCTACAAATTGACGTTTGTCTAATAGAGTAGATAGCTTTGGTGGTGTTTCTCCGTATGTTTCTCCATATTGAAAAAATACGACATGATCTTCAATTTCTATCTATGATGTTGTCGAGAACAGTCAGTCTTCCACCTCACCAGCTTTAATTCACTATCAATAAATTCAGTGTCACAGTAAAGTCAATTCTTCAATAACATAGGCGGATGAACTCAGCTGATTCCTCAGAAGCGTAAGACAGAATTTTCTTTCACCAGTTACCGTTTCGTTCACCAGTTTACCAGATCATCTGCTTGACGGACGTAAAGAATATAGGACGTCCCCGGCCCGCATTTTACAGTGGTACGGCCGACTCTCCGAGAAGCGTCATAAGCAGTTTTTCGTGGCCGCTCTTTTGACCGCGCACGGCAAAGCCAACCGGCGTTTGATCCTACGTTTTAACAGAAGCGTCCGGACCAACCCACCACCCTGTGGGTTGGGTGGGGGAGGATTGTTGGTGGGCTCCACGGGGCCCGCCAGCAGCTCCACAGCGGCCGGTCTTGGAACTGTGAGAAACGATTCTTCCGAGTGGGTCCCTACTAGTAGTCAACAAGTACCCAGTGTTTTCGAATCACCAACAACGAGACGGGGCCCTGTTCCCGGAGCAGCAGTTCGGAAGCAACTGAAAAATATCATATCTGCCGAAAGCGTTTTGCAGCCGTCGGTGACCACTTTGGCCGTGCTCTATTCCTTGACGCAAAAGCTGGGCGACGGTGCGTTTGACGGGAATTTTCAAACAATGATCCGCGAGGAAATCGCTAAGTTGGAGTTGTATTTGGAAATCCTCGCCCCACACGTGGAGTGCGCCTCTGCGTCCGAAACCGCCATCCTGCAGGCGCTGGCTACAGGTTGTAGTGGCAAAGAGTCGTGGTACGACGCGGTGGGGGGCCCGTTGTTGTTACAACAAAAAATGCTTCAACAGAAAAAAAGCCACAACTACAAAAATTGTAATACTACAAAAAACAACTTCAAAAAAGGAGGAGAGCAAGTAGAAGAACCTTTGCTAAGTAGACAAGAAGGAGAAGAAACGCAAAGTAGAGATCGCGTTGCCGCGTTTTTCGATTATCTAAAGTGCTCCTGCGCACAGTTGGACACACGCAGCCTGGGGGGGCTGGCGCGGCGCGCGGCCAAGCAGGCGTTCGAGGAAAGCGTGGTGGACTTTCGGTACGACGATATCTTCGACGAGGCTCTTTCGGACGAAGAGGACTTGGTCGACAGTAGCAGCTCCGACATAGATATCGAGGAGGAGGAAGAGGATGTTGATGACTTTGTGGCTAAGAATAATGCTGTCCGAGGAGAGGAACCTGATGATGTCGAACGAGAAAATAGTGAGCAAAAAGCAGTGGGCTCTTCCTTAAAAAGGGAGGAGGGTTCGTCGAAAACGTCTTCGAACGCCGGCTTTGAGTCCCCGGATTCCGAGGAGAGAACCTTTCTGGACGCGGAGGAACATACTAATATCAACGAAGACGTAGTTCATACACAACAACCGGAGAAAGATCTTTCTCAGAGTAGTCTTGCTAGGGGCCCCTTGCAAAGAAATAATGCAAAGAAACCTCCGGGAGCCTCTTTAAGAAACGGGTCACCTGGCTCTCCTCCGACAGAGGAGCGGAGGAGCTGTGTGGCGATTTCCTATAGGCAGTTTTCGGAGCTGGACACGCGGCAGCGAAAGTTCGTCGACTTCGTGCTGGGTCCGGTGCTGTTTCCGGCCGCGCTCGGCCCGGACGTGAACTACGCCAAGACGGTGCAACGCGTGTTGACGGCGTGTTGCGGTGGTAATAATGGTACTACTCATAACTACAGCAGTAGTATCAAAAACAACCGAGAAGAAGAGGGGAGTGGCGCCGGGAGGGTTTTTCTCAAGTGGTTCTTCACGCAAGAGCTTAGAATACTTCTGGAGAGCGTGCCAACGCCCACGGATGGACCTTTCGGGAGTAATACTAATTTGCGGTCCTCTTCAGGTAACAATTTGCTCGCCAGTCTAGAGGAGATCCGGAACAGAGCAAACAACAATAACGGCGAAGAGGCGACTGAAGAGGATTCGGCGGGCGGGCTCTTTTCGTATTTCACCGGCATGACCGGCAGTGGCGCGGCGAGCGAGGAGGCGGATAATTTGCAAAAGAACACCACTAAAAAGAGTGCGAAAAAAGGGTTGTTTGACGACGACAGCGACGACGATGGTAGCGACGATTCTATGAAAGGGTTGTTTCAGAAGGACAAGGAAGTGTGGCTACCCGAAAAGGGCCCGCAGAGCGGCAATTTTGCTAATAAGGCTCCGGTAACGTCAGACCCAGCTGGTAGCGGCCCAAGTCCCGCGAGTGCGCAGAGCACACCACGGTCCGAGCAGATGGGTTTCCACGGCGACGAGGTGGCTTTAGCGCCCGGCTGCGCCGAAGAAGATGAATTTTCAAATATACAGCAGACCGGACCCGAAGTCCGGGCGGGGGGTGCCACAGTGCGCCGCAATTTCGACACCTACGGCGATGATGACGGAGATTCGGACGACGACGATTCGGGATTTTCGGACTCGCAATTTTCCGATGACTATTCGCCGTCGGAGGAAGAAGCTGCCAACAATAATAGAGCTTTCCCGGAAGGCGGGAACCTTTGCGACCTGCCGACGTCCGTGGAGGTGTTTGGAAAGAGTTTCCCCATCGTCGGCACGGGCCAGCAGAGCTTGTTCTGTCGCACGCTACATGCGTGCCTGCCCGCGTTACAAAAAGAGTCGGCACTCTTGAATTCACTGGAAAACGTCGGGAGCTCTGATCTGCCGCACGCGTGGTTTCTCCTTCTCGTATTACGCACGCTAGGGGACTACGGAGAAAGGGCAACAACAACGCAAAACAAAGCAATATCCTCCTCTAATTCTGTTTTCGTAGCACTGTCCAGTAGAGAAACGATCCAAGCAAGGTTCGAAGAGATCGATTTCGTCTTGAAACTAGCTGTCAGTCTCGCCTGCACCGACAGCAAGTTTTCAAATGTTAATATTATTAGTAGTTGTTGCTGCGGCCCTCTGACGCTGAAGCGTTTTCAAAAAGCGCTTCCCAGCGTGTTGGCGTGCCGCTACGCGCATAATAGTCAAGTGCAGCAGCAGCAGAACCAGGTGGT
>Ga0099797_100249_pt1 | contig 35593 bp, 35 predicted proteins | sample Uncmet_Sort48C_1_FD_89871 | JGI IMG/M metagenome (GOLD analysis project Ga0099797, IMG submission 89871) | Marine eukaryotic communities from CALCOFI LINE 67, Pacific Ocean - C012_Sort48C_1 | ecosystem: Environmental > Aquatic > Marine > Oceanic | place: Pacific Ocean: Monterey Bay | collected... | reverse complement strand
ACGAGAGGAAATGGCTACTTTGAAAAATGAACTCACCAAAAAATTGGGCAAATTCATTGAGGGAATGAAAAAGAAAATAAAGAATGTGGATGAGCAAAAAAAGAAGGTCGAGACAGAAAAATCGGAGCAAAAGAAATTGGTGGCCGAGGCTCAGACCGATGCTGACCGGAAGCAGAAAGATATCGACGCAGATACAAAGCGTGTAGAAAGCATGCTTCGCGAACGGGACATATTGAATAAAAATGTCATCAAAAGTGATGACAAGACTAAAAAGCAGATCGAGTTGGTATATGTCACTGACTTTTCGGATTATGGTGCGGATGATACATCTTAAATCACAGCGAGCAAAACTCAATGAGCATCAAATTCTCCAGGTGAAAATCAAGGAAACAGAAATCGCCAACTTGAAAAAGGACATACATAGATGGAAGATGGAGGTCAGCGATTTCCGCAAGCGTATTTTCCAGGTGGAAAAGCAGAGGGAAAAAGTCGGCGTCGAACTGTCTGCCGTAAATGCAAAATATTTCGCTGCCCTAGAAGAACTGAAAAGTCGCGATGAGCGTCTCGAAGAAGTGAAAAAACAGATATCAGACGTGACAGCGAAATTGGCACAGCAGAAGAATCTTTACGACGCAGTTGTCGCTGACCGGAATGTTTATTCGAAGAACCTGATCGAATCGAATGAGGAAATAGCTGTGATGGAAACGACATTCAAAATTATGTATCACACGATCGAACAATTGAAAGAAGAGATTCGGGAAAAAGACCACGCTTTGATCCGAGAAAAATACGATGAACAAAAATTGGCTAAAGGCAATGATGGTATCAAGGAATCTCTTGAACGCGCAAAGCGACGCCTGGGAAACCTAACGACAATCTTGGAAACGCAGCAGCAGGAAGTGCGGAAGCTGGAAAAAGTGTGCGGGACGGCAGAATCAGAGAAGCTGGCCCTGCGCAAAGAGTACCAAGGTGTAGTCGAGGAAAAGCAGATACTCAATGCACAATTAATCAAACGGAATGAAGAGCTTGTTAACCGTTATGAGGAGCTCAAGATTCAGCAATCCAAGTTGTTGCACGGTGAAAACGAGTACAAGGCCGTATGTGCAAGCGTAGCCGATTTGCAAAAGCAGATTGCTGTACTCAAAGATGAAGTCCAAAAGACGCGCTCACAAATGAGCAGTACCAACAATGTCAAGAGACAAATTCACGCCTTAGAAAAAGAGCTCATACAGGAACAGTGCAAGGTGAAATATTTAGAAGAAGAGCTCAAAAATCCGATGAACGTACATCGATGGCGGCAATTGGAGGGCTCGGATCCACAGGCATATGAAATGATCTTGAATATAAAGGCACTCCAAAGACGTTTGATCGCGAAGACGGAAGAAGTAATCGAATGCGATATGCTTATTCATGAAAAGGAAAAGCTGTACGTTCAACTCAAAAACATCCTGGCAAGGCAACCAGGTCCAGAAGTGCAAGAGCAATTGGAGTGGTATATTCAAGAAACTTTTCCCATGGAATTGGTCGGCGTAGGCTTCTCTCGCAGGATGGTCAGCCTCTATTGTCATTGATTACCATTTTGAGATGAAAGTCGCATTGTTGACTCGCTCCTGGCAGGTACACTCGTTCGTTGAAGGACAAAACGGCGCAAATGCGCACGATGGCCAATGAATTGTCAGCGTATCACAAGGAATGCGAGGACTTGAAAATGGACGTCCAGAGGTATAAGGGTGAACTCCAAAGTGCAAAGCAGGAGTATTTTGCACGACGAAAAGCAGGCACCCTCATGGTTGGTGATAGAGGTGGCAGTGTTGAATCTGTCAACGCCGAAGTGGATGGCGCGGACGCTGGTTGAGCAATCAAACGTCCGTGGAAAATGTCAACTCTTCTTCTGCGTCCAATCTGTCATGTCTTTCGCTGGATTGGTTCTCTTGTTACATTTATCTGCGCGGTAGTGTATCGAGAACGTTTCGTTGATTTGTAGGAGGAATATTCTGAGAAAGACTTGAGTCGTCGAAGTATGTGATCCTCCTAAGTTCGCGTATGGATGTCTGTCAAATCGATGCAGAAAAAAGATCGAGATCAGTCGTGGTGAAATTGCGAGTGGGCAAAATACAAAATCGAGTGGTGCTGGGGAATGATCGAGTGGCGTAAAGTGTTTTCAAGCCGAGATCTGAAGCGAGCCGAAGAATTCTGAGTCATTGACTTTTCAAATATTTTCTGCTGCAACCCCTGTCTTTGATAAGGCAGGAACAGAAAATACAGGTGCGAAAAACTTTGGCGCGTCAGCGTTTCGACACATCGATACTTTTGGCATTTGCATACTTGTTGGAGAATTGGGTGTCCCGTGAAAATGAATCCAGGGGAAACGAAAGAGACGTTCCTGACTGGTGTCAAGGAGAAGAAGCTTGTGCTTGCTTCAGTCCCAGGTGCCGGTCCGCGTATTGTGCAATTGGCTGACAAGTTAAAAAACTTGGCAGAAACATTGGACGTGTCAGTGTCGACTTTGCTGACGGAGCATGAACGAGATTTCTTTTTGGCATACAAAACCCATATGTACACTATCCAAAAAGAATTTAAGTTCCTGAAAGAAAAGGCAGACGAAGAAGTGCTCAAAACTCGTCGAGATGCGAAAATCCAATCTCTCGAAAAAGAATTGGAGTGGTTCATGACTGAGGCCTTACGACTTGACGAGCTATGTAAAAACCATAAAAGAGAAGTGGATCGATGGCGAGCTAAAGCCGAGGCTCTGGACGAGGACAGGATATTTCTGGAGGATCAAATCAAGGGTGCGAAACGGCAAAACAAAGTCCTCCGGGCAGCTGTCGAACGAGCACAAGCCAGTACACAAGTTGCCCTAAAGAAGGAACTTGAAAACCAGGCCAGTGCACAAAAAAACGTAGGATCCCACAAGATAGGCGACGCATCATCGACAACAGTTGGACCCAGTGATCTGGAAAAGATTGCATACACAGATGCTATTCGCAAACTCAGGGAAGCATTGCGTGAGGAGGAGAACAAAGCGAGAGCGCTTCGATCTAAACGTGCAGACATTTGTAGTAGAAAGTCAGGACTGGAAGAATTCTTTTTGCAATGCATCGATGAAAGTCGGAAGCAGCTTGGAAAAGGTCGATACCCAGCGCTGGTTGAATCAATCTTATCAAGTGAAGAGGCCCTGGTGTTTCTGTACGAGAAGCTCTTTCCACAGCGTGCAGGCCTCCCTGACAAAATTAGGGCTCAGCCTGCGCAACAAAAGTGATTGGCATGATGACGAAGCTCTGTGGAAGTGCGAGGCAGGGACGAGTTGTTGTCTCCGCCACGCGCAAAAGCTGAGACTTCGCATTGGTATCGCGCATTGTGGGAAAGCAATTTTACTGAGACGAACAATATGTCCCTTGGGCTGCTCATATGCAGAAAAGTATACTTGACACTCGATACATCTCTGACGCAAATTATATTTGAACTCATGTGTTTTCTACCTGCGAATATTTATGTATGCCCGGCTGCGACTCTGTGAGCAAAAGCGATGCAATGTATAATTCTCAACTTGATGCGAAAGGGCGAAAGCGATGCAATGAGAATGTGTAAATCTCAACTTGAAAAAAAAAGTGAAAAGGCAACAGCGATGCAATGCGTAAATTTCAACTTGTTGTGAAGAGATGGTCTACTTTCAATACGCGCGATGGAGCGAACAGGGCAGCGACCATAGTTATTCATCCAGTGACACCACTATGCAGCGATGCGCACTTGTGTCAGGCAAAATAGATTCAGACAAATTTCCAACATTCTCACCTGTATGTTGAGGTATATAATCGATGTGCAGGGAGCGTTTCACAACATAACAGGTTTCAACATAACATACGTGCATATTTGCTAGTTTCGTTTGGGTTATTCTGTGGAAGATTTGATTCATCTCAGTCCTCAAACTGGTGGACTGTTGTTTCGGTTGGCTGCGTGTGGCGTTGGGAGACGCAGCGAGCGCAGTGGGTCACAGTGGTGGACGTGGTTCTGACAGCGGTGAGATCATACAAGACCCGGACGAACCTCCGGACCGCCAAGATCACGTTCCTTGTGAACACGAGCGTAGTTTCCATGTCTTCGAAGAAAGTGTCAGTCGACAGATATCTTCTCCCCACATTGGCGCTTCTAGCAGCTGGCGAGCATCGTCATCTCCCAGCATTGACAGAGTTCTGACCTGGGCCTCTTCGGGCGTTGCTTCTCCTCCTGTAACGCCGGAGATTTTTGTGCCGGAAAGCAATACCACTACGTTTCTCAGTGGTGACGGCACGAAGGTATCTCCAAGCGGAAGCATTAAGAGTGGGAGTGAGACGACCAGTGTTATTTCACTCTCTCATCAAGAAAACGCTGTGACTCCAAATTTTAATCGTCGGCAGAGATCATGGACTCTCGAATCGATGAAAACGAGCTCTCCATTGACAGCAGCGGAGCAGCCTTGTCAGAGGAGGAGAATGGTATTTATCATAATAGTGTTCAATAATTTTCGGGTTATGACAGTGTAGGGGATTTGGTTTTGGTCTTTGTTCACACAAAGTGTGTGAAGATGCATTTTCTAATCCGATCTCACAGATTTGTTCGAAGATGAGACCGTGGATGAGAAGAGGATTCGACTGTCAAAACAGTACCTCGCAGAAATTGAAGGAGACAACGAGCAGAAAAAACTCGTTATAAGTGAGGACCTGAACAAGAAATCAGGAAAACAGATACAATATGTGGCAGATTGGTATGCAGAGGCGGCATCAGACTCTCATGGCGAGTCCGCTTCTGAGACCGAAGATTCTGATGATGAAACCACAGCGGCGACAACTGCCAAGTCACACGTTCAGCCAAAGAAAAGCTATGGCCGATTGGGCAGTCCTGAATTTCGTAAGGGTCACCTCCGGAGCTGTACAAGCGTCTGTGTGCGAAAAGATGGGCAGAAAATTTATTCAGGTGGCAAGGATTGTGCTATTTTGGAATGGGATCTTGAGTCTGGAAAAAAAGTCGTCTTCTCCGGTGCACGAAAAAGGTACTTTTGAGTTGGAGCTATTCGTTAAAGGAGTTGATTATGTGGACATCACAATGGCATCCATTAATCGGGGCTGATCATCGGTAATTTTTCATGTCTAATATCATGACTTCCATTCTCTCATTGAGTTCTGTCAACCCAAATCTCAGCTTCGATTGCGGGGGACACTTCGAACAAGTTCTATCGGTTGCATATTGCGATAAAATGGACATACTGATATCGGTTGGGATAGACTCGCTCGTTAGGCTGTGGGATCCACGATCGCCAAAGGCATGCGTTGATACATTACGTGGGCACAACAAGGCTATTACGAAAGTTGTGTGTGAGCCAGATTCAACAACTGTATTCGTCAATTTTCGTTTTGTTTTTGGTTTCGGGTGTCATGCTCTCGACAGCGGCTATGCTATTCAAAACTCGCAATATTTTTTGATGTGGTATGATTGGTTTTTGTGAAATCAACGCATCACCTATTTTCGCAATACTATATTCCCGTGTACAAAAAAAAAAAAAAAACAGTTCTACACTGCCAGTGAAGATCGATTGGTGAAACTTTGGGACCTGCAGCATCGCGCTGTTCTCGACACATATTTGGGTCACACCGAACCAATCGTCGACATGGACATATTTCAAAAAGGCAAACCGATAACAGGAAGCGCCGACAAGACCGCTCGCTTTTGGAAGGTAAAAACATTTCTTTCACTTGGTTCTGATTTTGCATGTTCAAAGATTTTTTGTAATAGACAAATCTCGGCAATACGAATACCGAACAATTGCTATGCGCTGATATTAATTCCTCTCAGACCATGCGCGATTCACATTTAGTTTTCAACAAGCACAGCGGCGCAGTTGATGCTGTCACAGCACTCCAATCTGAAACCTACGTGACTGGTGGGCAAGATGGAAATCTGCATGTGTGGTCTGCTGATTGCGGCCGACCCATAGCGTCGGTCTCTCAAGCCCATGGAAGCTCATGGATATCAGCTTTGTCATGTCACAGGAACTCGGATTTCGTCATGTCAGGCGCAAGCGATGGCTTTGTTCGGTGCTGGAAGCTCACAAGCAGTAACGCAGTTAGTGGCAGCAAGAAGCGGAAACGTGCCGAGAATATGGCGCTCCAGCCTCTGCAATGTCTCCCAATTTCAGGAGTGATTAATCAAATTGCTGAAAGCGAACGTTATTGGGTTTGTGCCGTGGGTCAAGAACATCGCCTGGGACGCTGGGAAAGACATGCGCAAGCTAAACATGGCATATCTATAATTCGCAAACCGAGAACGTCATAGCATTAGAGAGAACATCCTGAATAGGAATTCGACGGAATATCGTTTCATATCATGCACACCTTTTAGAATTAAAATGCATTTGAGGTCCTGCTCGGAAAAAAGGTTTTGTGTTGTTGTGTTTCGGAAAATGTTCTTTGACAGGATCTGAGAAAAGAGGACTTTCGAGAGTGTATCGATCTCTGGGGACGGGAGATGGGGAGATGGCTCAAATTATCATCACAGATCTTGAGTGCTGGCGTCTGCATGTGGAGGTTAACGCGAGGTTGAAAGTCAGTCGTGGAGAAAGGTTCGCGTTTCTTATAACGTGCCAACTCTCCTTCAAAGATGATCTGTTTTCATAAACGTTAGGTGGTTGAGGCGGATGTGAAGGCTTGTGTTGCTCAAAATTTATGTCAATGGCGTTGGTTGCGCAGTCGAATACTTTTAGTTGTGGCGATTTTTGATGAAATGCTTGTCGGAAACGAGAATAATGTCGCCGAGCGACGTATTGCCGATTGGCAATCTTTGGAAGACCAGGCCTCGGTCTTCTCTAGATTGACATTCTCCTGGGTTTTTCCCCTGCTGAAGCTGTCCTTTCGAAACTCGAGCGACCTTCCCAAGTTGCCTATCAGTGATTCGCCTGCTACTTTGGCAGATGCCTTCCACGGGATTTTCGGCAGCAGACAAATAGACAAAAACTCGTTGCTCATAGGACTGCTCTACAAATTGCAAAGACCTGTTTTTCGTTACAGTCTCTTTTCCGGGTGGATGTTCCTGCTTTGCATGTTGTTGGATCCGATTCTATTGCAGCATCTGTTGAAAAATGCGGAAAACATCGAGGAACATTTCGACCTGGCAAGCGCCCACAAAATGGTGTTACTGGTATTCGCATTGTCGTTGTGCATGGCCATTCGTGTCAGCAATATGGAAACATGCTTTTTTTCTTCGGTCCGTACAATGAACAACGCCAGGACTGCTATCGTTCATGCTGTTTTTCGCCGCTCCATGCAGCGGAAAAGCCTGGACATGCCAGACATTGGGTATTGGAGCAATCTGATGAGCACAGACGCAGACAAATTTGGTATTATGAGTTGTGCGCAAAATTCCATGTAATGAGGGAGACTTTTGGTGTAATCTCATTGAGCCGTCGCGTTCCTAGAAGATGAACTTTTATCCATTTGCTTGCATCTAATCAGGTAAAATGGGTTGGATAATTTTCAGCTTCGCCCAGTGGACATGGTCTGTTGCGACTCTGCCTGTCGTTATCTATTTCATTCACAACGTGATCGGATTGCCTGCTGCACTTGCCGGCTGTGGTGTGATCTTTCTGGGACAGTGGGTCATGCGCCGCCTTGCCGAAGTAACAAAAATCATAGTGACAGAACTGCAAGAGGCCCGAGACGTTCGCTCTCGTTTGATAACGGAATATGTCAAGACTGTCCGACTTGTGAAGTTGCAGTCTCTGGATCATGTTTGGGTTGACAGACTTGAAGCAGCCAGGGAGGCGGAGTTGGTGCAATTAAAGAAAATGCGTTACTGGAATGCCTTCAATTCCTTTGTGGGTCAACTCATGAACTTTTTACTCCCAGTAACGATTTTCAGCGTCTATGTGTTACAAGGAGAAGATCTGACCGGAACTGTTGTTTTCACAACACTTGCTTGGATTCAGCAAATGTCGTGGACACTCTCGTCCTTGCCCGGAGCTTTCAATATGTATTTTGAACTCTCCCCATCTTTGTTGAGGCTGTCAACCTTTCTGAATGAGGCTCGGACACTTGAAGACTCCAACGAAGCTGATAACAGTGCCTATTCTATCAGTGTTGGGGATCGTGGTTCTGGTAGCAATGTTGTGCTGGGCAATGATTTTGAACTTGGGGAAGCTGTGGTGTCTGCAGTTGCACCAACTCCAGCAGAGGCCCGTGATTCTCGTATGGAGCCATTACTGAACACCAACTCCGGTAAAATGAATGGGCCACGGGTTCCGTCATTGATATCGTCGGATCGTGATTCGAACAACAGTAATCCTTCAAGTCCAAGTCACTCGTATTTCCAGCAGTGGGCGACTGAAAGCACGGGTGAAGATCAGGCTGAAAAATTCAACATCAGTAAGGATCATGAATCGATGCCAAGCCATGACTCAATGAAATCAGCTCATGACGACAGGCTCATGAAATGGTATAGAGAGCGTGTCAGTGATAGCGAATTATCGACAAAAAGAATGATGTCTCCGAGAACGAGTGTCCGAGTCCAGCGTGCGCAGACTCATGAACCGGTACTGATCTGTGAAAGCCTTATCTGTGGATACCTGCGGGGTGGGACCACTGACAACAGTGACAGCGCTATTGGTCCAGGTTTTACATTGGAAGCGAATTTTACCGTTGTTGGGGGTCAGTTGGTGGTGTTTTGTGGCGCGGTTGGTTCGGGTAAATCCACTTTGCTAGCATGTCTTTCTCATGCAAGGCCGCCGATCTCAGGTCGCGTCCAGATTCCGGAACTTCACAGTCAGGGTGATATCAATGAACGTTACCATCTTGGCGCCGACGGGGACTCCACTCGGCCAAAAAGCGGGTCTGGCGAAAATGATGGGCGGGCTTGTGTTACCGTGCCAAACGATGCCTTCACCACGGCACCAGCCTCACGTGCGTTGGTTACACAAAAACCCTTCATATTGAATGGCACTATTCGTGAAAATATAACTTTTCATGCCCCATATGATGAGGCGAGATACCTTGACACGTTGCAGAAGTGTTGTCTGTTACAAGATCTGGAAGCGTTCCCGGACCATGATCAGACGCTGGTTGGTGAGGCAGGCGTCCAACTTTCCGGTGGTCAAAAAGCTCGTGTGGGTCTCGCCCGCGCTCTATACAGTGATGCTGACCTCCTGTTTCTAGATGATGTCTTGTCAGCTGTCGATGCACATACAGGCCGATACATATTCGACAATGTGATTTGCGCACAGGCGGAACAGGGCAGGACGGTGTTTTTAGTGACTCATCAGCTTCAGTATCTCTCCAGATCAGAAGTCTCCGAAATATTCCTTCTTGAGGATGGAAAGGTACAGAACACAAGTTGGGAGACAATAAAAACCACCGGAGTGCCGGACTTTTGTCTTTCCTCTGACGAAAGCGAGCGAGATGATCAAGCCACAAGCAAAGATGACCCCACAGCCGACATGGCTGATGATTCTCGGAAGAAATTGCAAAAAAAGAGAAAGGCCCAAGAACCCGCAAAGAAGGAAGCAGATGACGCAGCTGCAAATGCTGAATACATGAAACGCTTGCGGACAATGCAGCTGGCTGCGAATGCTCGATCTCACAGCGTCCTTCTGAATGAGTGTACAGACGCTGTAACATCGATTTTGAGAACCATGACTGGCCAGCGAGTCTCTGATGCAATGATCGCACAAGTGACGAGTATTGGGCTTTTGCTTTGAATCAGAGCGCATTCATTTTCATTGTTGTGCTTTTGAGATATGCGAATCTTGATTATTGCAAATGTTTTTGATTGTGAGTCGTGAATTCCGACTCGTGATCTTTGTTTCTATCTCCGTGTGTGGATTCATGAAAAGATAGAAGTTCCAAAGGGAAAATCTTCTGAAAAACATTATGGATCAACAATTTAACTCAGGTTCTCTGCTTGGTTCTGAAGATGAAGCGCGATATTCTGGGAGAATCTCTTCGACAGATTTCGGATTGTACATGTCTGCATTTGGCACCTGGGCAACGAATCTCTTCTTGTTCTGTCTTCTGATTCTCTTGGCCGTTTTCTCCGTTCTGGGTCCACTCTGGCTTACTCATTGGGCGAATATGAACGACGATTCCAAGCCAGGTCATACACGTGTTTTTTATTCGTTGGATATGCAGCCTTCTGGTAGCTCGGTGATGGCAACGAGTGCTCCTTTTTTCAGAGTCATAAATGATCTTGGAAGCCATCCAGCTGCGTCCTTTCGTGAAAGTGCAAGAAGTTTGCTTGAAGCCAATGGAGAAGATATGTCAACAGAAAAGCCAAACCAGTTCTACTTTCTCGCGATTTATATCGCGATAAATTTCCTTTCCGCTGCATTCGCGGCTATGCAAACATTGATTATGACAATCTGCTCCTTGCGTGCGTCACGGACCATTCATTCCTTGATGCTGACACGCCTTTGGCATGCGCCCATGTCCTTTTTTGATGTTACGCCAACCGGACGCATTCTCAATCGGTTCCTGCAAGACATGCAAAACGTGGATAACTACGTGCCGACGGTGATAATACAACAAGTCCAGTTCACACTGACAATGATAACCCAAATGGTTTTGATCTTTATTTATTGTCCTGCCGTCTTCTTCCTGATCCCCTTCATAGTTGTGCCATATTTCTTTATTTTTCGAAAAGTCCGCTCTCCAGCAAGGGATACACGTCGTATTGAATCCATTGCGCATTCGCCGGTCTACTCTGAGTATGTGGATTGTCTACGCGGGTTGGATACTATTCGAGCGATGGCGAAGGAGGACGCTTTTATTAAATCCAACTTGAAGAAAGTCGAACAAATGGCGAAGGGCAGATATTGGAACGAGGCTGTTGGGAAGTGGGCCCAAAGCGTCACCACACTTTTGGGGTGTGTGCTCTACCTTTTTGTGGGTTTGACGGGATCCTTCTACTACTACATTCGCGCGCCGACAGCCTTGGAGTCGAATCATTTCGTCTCTTATGTAATGCAGTATTTCGGCTCCAATATTGACACAGAGGGAACAACTGGAAACGGGGTGGGCTCAAACACAAGTCGACCCTTTTTGTCTTCGGCGGAGTTCGGTCTGGTTCTGATGTATGCAGGTATTTTGCAGCGTTCGTTGATGGATTATTGTATGGGTCTAACGAACCTGGAACAGAATTTCGTATCTGTGGAGAGGTGTGCCGAATTTTGTAGATTGCCACATGAGGCCGGAGAGGAGATTATAGATGGGGAGAGCCAAAGACCCGTTGATGAGACAGAGGGTCAGGCGCCAAGACCCGACAACGGCGAAACTCCACCAACCGATTTTAAAGATCGTGGTGATTCCCTGTTGAATGATGCCAAAGAACTATCCGGATTGACAAGCACACAATCGCAAGACAGTAATGAAAAGGAGGTCGTGGATAGTCCGAATTACAGAGAACCTGATCAACCCAATGGGAGTGTCGTATCTGATGCACCATTTGAAAAAAAACGTACACAAAGTCCATCTGTTGTCGCTCTGGAGGTTCGCAATCTTGGGCTGCGATATCGTTTACATAAAAGTCCGGCTCTACAAGCTGTCAATTTCCAAATACAGCATGGGGAGAAGGTGGCTATCTTAGGACGTACAGGATCTGGCAAATCATCCCTCTTTAATGCCTTGTCCGGTCTGTATCCTTGTCAAAGTGGTTCTTCGATCTTCATGAACGGACAAAAATTGGGCAAAGACTGTGGGCCTGTTCGTTGGCGCAGCGAGAAATTTCGCATGGTGGCTCAAGACTCTCTCTTGATGAGTGGCAGCATCCGAGAGAACTTGGTGGGTGCGACCGCCAAACAAATCACTGACGAACGTATCTGGCATGTTTTGCAGATCGTGGGTCTTGATGCAAAAGTGATTTCTTTGGGTGGTCTGGAATTCCGCATAACCGCTTCAGGGGACAACCTTTCAGCCGGAGAAAAGCAGCTTTTCGCTGTTGCTCGTGCTTTGATTGAGCAACCTCGAATACTCCTATGTGACGAAGCAACTGCCAATATCGATTTAGCTGCAGACGAAAGTCTGCACAACTTGATTTTGGAAGATCCAATTATGGAAACTGTAACAGTCTTGTGGATCATGCACCGACTGCATTTTATTGACAAATTCGACAAAGTCATGATTTTCGAGCAAAGCCGTCTTGTCGAAATTGGCACACCCGCAGAATTAAAAAGCGATCCAAAAAGCAGGCTTACACTTCTTCTAGCTGAAGCCGATCTTTCTGCGGCACAGCCAGAGCATGCCGGCCAGTCGTGACGTGTTGTATTCCCGACGTCCCTATGTTCGTTGATGTTGCCGGAACCTTGTACATGTGATTTGGCAACAAGAATTTGCCAACATCAAGTGCGTATCCTATATAACGGGCGACTTCGGCATGATCATCTAGCACCAAGGCGACATGAATCTCACGGGCAGACAAGACAATCGAGACGCAAGCATTTCTGTATGCGGCTGCATAAGTAGATTGACATGTCCGTGCGCGTAAGTGGGGGGATATTCACTCGGTGATATCAAAGCTTTGGGCTTTGCAGGTATCAGGCCACTTGTGTATAGGGAGTGTGTAGTCTTGACAACAAGCAAAATGTGTTCCAGAGGAAGTCGTATCATATAGAAATGGTGCCCAGTATTTGTCTGTCTATTTTTCAGAATTGTGAAGTCAATGTCTGGTTTTCAGAACAGGTTGTGTTTCTATGTTCTCACAATGAGTTAAGCCTTTTTCAAGTAGTTGCCTTATGACCAAGTGTTTCTCAGCAAGAATAATCTGCGTCATTGTCATTGGAAAAAGCTAAACCCATTGGTGGAGTAGCCGATCATTATGGGGGATGCGGCTTCGCCGCGTACCGAAGCGAGTTATGGCTCGACTTCAAAGAATTCAAGAACACCTATGGCAGACATTGGAAAGCCGTTACAAGTCTGCGAAATTGATTTCGAAGAGAACGTTGTAAATTGCTGCCAGGAAAACTTGCAGCAGATTGAAGATAATCTGAAGAAATTAGGTGAGTTTGTTATGATTTCAATTTTCTGTTAAACTTGATGATTCGACTCATTTCGCTTGATACATCACAGAAACACTTTTTCATATGCAAAAGCTTCTTTTATTCTAATATTCCATTCAGCCACGGCAGTTGGCAATCCAGATCTGAAAGTGGGTGTGATTGCTGTTATGGGGATGTATCGAACGGGAAAGTCGTTCCTATTGGATCTGCTCATGCGATATCTGCGCCAAGATGGACCGATCACAAGATTTGATCCGAGCCTGGTGTGGGGCATGGCTGAGGAGACATACAGCACAGACAATTTTACGTGGCTGGCTTCAAATAGCGACGAACGGATATCTGAGGGTCAGAACTCCGTCAATGAGCGTGGATTTCATTGGAGACCAGGAATAGAGAAATGCACTAAGGGTATAGTCTCCCTTAATGTTTGTCACATTTAGCAGAGCAATGCGTCTTCTTCTCGATTGTGGTGGTTTCGGTGTGTCTCAGAGACTTGGAGAAAACGTTGTCACATGCAGTCCACTTTTGTTGAAACTAGGTATCTGGCTTTGGTCCAAGCCCTTCCTGCTTGAGCATAGCGACAGGGATGATGCACTCGCTGTCTTAGTCATGGACACTCAAGGTGCGTGGGACAGTCAAATGAGTAACGAACATTCAGCATGTATCTTTGGCATTACGAGTCTTTTGTCGTCAAAGCTTATCTACAATCTGCAGAACCGGATATCAGAGGTATAGGTTTCTCCAAATTCGGAATCGGATTATGCTAGCCGCTTTCGTTTGTTCTAGTCTCGATTCCTGCTGATATCCACCGCGCATCATAACTGTATGACGATGAAATTCCGTGGAATTATTTCTCATTCAGGAAAAAATAGACAACCTCGACTATTTCACTACCTTCGCGTCCGTTGTTATTGGAGAAGCCCGCGACGCAGTGGATGTTGACGAGGACGAAGAGCCCGGACTAGGAGATTTGCATTTCCTCGTGCGAGATTGGGAGTATTTTGACGATGGTTGGTCCTTAGAGCAGTGCACGCGCCAGGTTTCACAACACTTGATGACGCATCTTGATCCAAATAACGTCTCCGTGGAAGAACGAAGGGAAACAATACAACGTCTGCACAATCTCTTCAGAAGTATAATGGCCCGTCGTCCGGGTGATTTAATATAGGATCCTGAAGTTTCATACATTCTGGAAAATTACCCCAAAGGCACTTGTCCATATCAGAATAGCAAGCTACGCAGAATTAATGTATATTCGCCATCTTTTTTAGAAAAAAGATATTGCGAATACTAAGTGAACATCTTCCACACAGGCGTCAATTTGTGTTGTCTTCCACATCCGGGGCCAAAGATTCCAAAGGGAAATTGGCGAGGAAACGTCACTGACATTAACACGGATTTCCTGTATTTATTGACACACTTCTTCGCCAATTTGACACATGGAGAGTACCCGTTGAAAGTGGCTGCTCCACTGGGTCAGGAGCTGACTGTGAATTCCTTTTGTCGCGTCATTCAGGAGTTGACGACCGCATTCCGGAATGCGAAGCCAGATGCTGTGTCACTTCGGCGAGCCTTTGTGAATTGCGAGGTATCTTCTAATTTAAATTTATATCCCAAACAGAAGTGGTTTACTGACGACTCATTTGATGTCGAAAATAGAGCAACTTGTTGTGGAAGATCCTTCGGATTCGAACGCAATTCACAAAGAGCAAACTTTGTTGAAGCTCCATTTTTGATGAGTACTATCTGGCCCTGTGATTTATTTTCAGACGTTCCGTGCAAAGGAAGAAGTAGTGCGAGGATTCCAGTCGGATTTAGACAGCATCGATGGGATCCAGGAACCTGAAGAGTTACACACTTTCCTGCAAGACGCAAAGGCCCATCACATGTTGGTCTTTCAGAAGCGGATGAGCCCATTATTTGGCAACGATGAAGCCAGCAGGCAAATGAAAGACGAAACGCTTGCCGATGTTGCCGCGACGCTTGATGAGAAAATGACGTGGATAGAAGCGCGCAACAAATCTCTTTTCAGTCAAGCGACGTATGAATGTTTATTCCTTCACACTTTCGCTAATGTCCAGGAAATATTTTTTGCGTGACTTAAATTTTGATTTGCGTGATACATAGTATTTGGTGCCCCACGTTTTCAATTAGCATGGAAGTCCTTTTTGACCTATTTTTTGAATATTATTTTATGACACATAATTGGATCATGGATAACATACGGAAACAGATTCAAGCTTGTAGCTGGGCCGGTGGTGGGTTTACCAATCGTCGCAACCCTGGCATCATTGCCGCACATCTTGGTCTATATGATGTTTGCAGCTGGTGGCGCAGCACACGTGAATGCAAGAGCGGGCGACCAAGGCGTTCAAGGTTGGCTGGCGCCAGAAACGCTACAAAAGGTATGGGCAGACCTCAGTAATTTTGCGCAGGCACGATATCTGGACTTGAAGCAGGTAATGTTTGTGGGAAAGGATTGCGATAAGCTTCCGAAAAGGATTGGAGACGCCATGACAGGCTCATCTGGCGGCAATGATTTAATTCCCAAGGCTGCAGCAGTCGCCGCTGCAGGAGGTGTGACTGCAGCAGCGGCGCAACAGTTTGCAAAAAAGTCATGATAGAAGGTCTGCAAACTGCCGTCTTCATTTTTATATTTCCTTCAAGAATTCAGAAACGGAACCTGATGACATTCTCATACGTTTACATGACTTCATTTATGAGCGATGTCCGTCTCATGGATTAATGGCGTGCGTTTGTGTTCTCCTTTTCCTTGTCGTTGCGTTAGGTTCCCTCGTGATTCTGTTGTTACGAAGCTCTTGGTTCGTTGTTGTTGATCAAAGTCAGGTGAATTGGATCTAATTTTAAAACTGTTTCTCATTGCAGCTGCCATTCTGAATTCTGAACTGAATTCTTACGGCGACAACGTGAACAATTCGAGAAAAGTCTGAAGTTAGCAAGGTAATGTTGCGTCGGTGACATTTTACCAGTGTCATAGACAATCATTTCGGGTATCTGTTTGTAGAACCCATTCTGATCATTGCAAGCGCCAATTCGTGTTGGCTCAAGAAAGAGTGTTATTGTCTTTCAGTAAGATTACCAACCTCTTTCAGAAGCATAGCCAATATCTTCTAAAAAGATTGCTAGTGTCTCCTGAAATCATCTCTCCAAAAGAAAGATAGACGAAGGAAAAAGTATATCAGTAGGCGCAGAAAACAATGACGATTTTTGCGCGTCGCAATACTGTTCCAGAGCAGTATATTCAACAACCTGTTTCTGATCGCACCAGCGCGTTCCTCATGGAGAAAAGTTACGGCGCCAAAGACGTCGCGATCGGTAAGAAAATCCACATCCCTTCGTCGCGTAAATCTCAGGGAGGCTCGCCCATGGTGAAGCCCGAAGCTGTAAAGCGCAACTCTTCGCTCGCCTTGACACGTATGATCGACACCTTGGCAAGTTCGCGTATTGATACGGGGCTCTCCGATGAGAGGAAGCCATCCTTGAGCGTGAATTCGTTGGGTATTTCGATTCCTGACCTCATGGGAAGCAACGCATCCAAGTCGGAAAGAACAGCTGGAACGGGAAAGATGTTTCCGACCCAAAATGATCCTTCTCAAGAAGGTTGGCTGCAACATATGTGTGACATTTGGTGCTGTTACACAGTGGTCTTGGGAAATGAGGACGCAAAAGAGAACTTCGTTTTCCCGGCACGTCCGTTCGGCAGATTTTGCGACTTTGTTCGAAGTTACTACGCGATGACGACAGGTGAAATCAGCAATACTCCAATTTGTGAACGTTCCAGGTACACGTTGGACATGCTTTGGAAAGGGGAAGTCTGGAAGGCTTCCGGTTCGAAGGTTGAAACTCATCTGCTGATCAATGAGCACTCAATTGATCCAGATCTCCGTCATGCAAAGAGTTTCCATTCAAGTTTCTACTCGGACCATCGTCAGAAAGACGATGGAGTGGAGAAAAAAACCAACCAAATGTCCAGACTCATGATCGGAAACGCCTCTGTCATTTTTGCTGCAGTCGTTGGCTTCCTTTTGGTATTTTCGGTTTGTTTGCTTGGAGACTTTACATGGCATAAGAAAGTAATCCTCGACTTTTTGGATCCCAGTCTTGATATCCGCGATGGAAGGATGCCTGCTGCCTGGTTCAAATATTACCAATCGCAAGCCGCTAACATCTTTCTCTGGCGTTCTGTGGACCCAGAAACAATTTCCGGAATAATCACAGAAAATATTTTGTGGTGCCGTCTTATCGCATCAATCTGGGCTCTGTGGACAACATATCAAGTCCCCAGTCGTTTGAAGGGGACTTTCTCCGCCGTGTCACTGATGATTACTGCTGTGTGGTTTGTAGTCGGCGCTCTCATAACTGTGATTGAGGTGACCGTGTTTCAACTGAAGCCAGGATCATATGTTTCTGAATTGACGCCGCAGGGTATCCTCTCGGTTACCAAAAAAATCATGGCAACCATTGGGACGCAAAAACCACGTGGATACTTTTCCTACGTCTTTGAGTATGATCAAGGTCAGACTACCACTGACACTTTCCTTCCATTGTTGATTTGGTTATCTCTGCTTTTATGCGCAACTTTTTTTGTTTGGCATCGCCAGATGGTCATGTCTGGTGGGCTACTCGGAAACGCATGGGATGCGGATGAATCAGAAGCAGACGCAAGAAGGCACACGAGCAGACCATCAACAGCGGCTTCGATTTCGAATCTTTCGCGAGAAAGATCCGCCAGTGTCAACAGAAACGACATGAGAGCTGTTCGGAAGACGAGCAGTATCGAAAATTATGCTGACAAGAGTGACCCACGCGTGAGTGACTATGTGCAGAAGCGAAAAAAACGCAACCAACAATTTCGTTATTACCTGGGGCTTGTGATATGGTTTCATGTCTTCCTCGTTTTAATCGTGCAGATCTTAAAGACTTCCTTTAACGTTTCGAATGTTGCACTCGTGGGGGATCTCATCCGAGAACATCGTCTTATCGAGAATTGTGGTCTTCCATTCATACACGAGTTAATGCATGAGTCGTTGAGGTTCTTCTGTGTCTTTTCCAGTGTCGTCGACATATTCGGTTTTCTGACTGCGTCGAGCGGTTGGATTATTGCCTTTATTTTTGGCCTGGTGACGTTGCATGGACCACGATGTGATGTGCCCCCTAATGCAAAAACAAAAGCGGTGTGTGATAAGTATGGGATGGCCAAAGGCATGTGTCTCTCGTGGAACATTCATGTCCTCAAGTTTCTTCTGGTATTTGTTGATCATTTCAACATCAACCAAAGAAGATTTCTTTTTGGTGATATCCTTGTCGCGTCCGTTTTGGTGTTATCCTACCTTCTCTTCTACGTGGTCGTGTACGACCGTATTGGAGCGGGATTCTATCCTGGATTCAACTTCGCATCTCGGCAGGGCTGGTTCGAATTCTGCAAAGTGATATTCTGTTACTGTTTATTCGGTATGAGTATGGTAAGCATCTGGGTATTCGCATAATGATTCATCGTGGGGCCAATGGAAATGAAATCATGAATCCTGCTGGAGACTCTACGTCAGCTCAGTCATTAGAGAAAGGGGCTAATTGCGGCGGCAGTCCCATCACAGGGTTCTACTCGATTTTCGATGACGATTATAAGTGAACCTTAGGCTTCTGACCAAACGAAGTCTTGCTTTTAGAAAAGTTTCAAACTCCATGTTGATTCAATAAATAAAAACTTAGCAGCCAAAATGAATGATGATTCATGAGTGAGGAAATAAGAGAGAAGCAGAGCAAATTTTAGTTTCAGTGTGATGTATAGAAAAAGCTAGATCAGGTCGAATGTGTTTAGAATGATTAGATACTAGAAAGTACATAGGAAAATACAGGCGCCATATATCGGAGGTCGGATTTCGTCTGATGACAATCAAGCTGGAGAATCGGCAGATAACCCTGCCAGGTCCTTAATCTTCCCCCAGCTGTAGAAGTAGAAAGGAAGAGCAAAAGCAGGCCGAGACTCCATTATCCAGTTGGATATCCAGGTGGGTTATCTCATGCTAATTGTGTCGTGGTTGTCCTTATGTGTTGGAGAGTGCCACAGAATCACGCCTTTTGGATAGTTAGAGTCATTGAGATGTCTAATGGTTTCACAGCTTAATTATGGAGGAAACAACAACCGACTTTCATGTTATCATAATTCTGGGTGTTCAGCGATGGGAACAATACATGTCTCCAAAAGAATATTTGAACTCGTTGCAACTTATCCTTAATTTCTTCTGACTGTCAGATTATCATCGATGTCTGCATTCGTGCGTGAGGGAGCATATGTTGTGTTTGGGGAAGATTCACAATTTCGGCATTTTCGTCATGGCAATTTGAAATCTCGATGAGCAAACGCAAATCAAACACGATGCGAGGCACGTCTTAAATAGCATGTCGTCTCCTGTGGGCGAAAGTTAGGGCAATTTTCCTTATCTGAGACGTATAGTCTTCCAAGGTCATCCGCGCCTCGTTGAGCAGAATCATAATGATTCAAGAACTTTCATCCGGCAATAGTTTGAACTGATCCAGTGATGGCGCAATGTATTATGCAAGAAGCCTCCAGGAAATTTTCATATACATCAAGTGAGAGTAGTGTTTCCTGCAAGCAGAGAAGTGAATACATGAAACATTCCATGGAGTGCCCAGGATTCGCAGTCTAGGATTTGACGCCGTCTTTACGTTTGGGTTGGTATCCTGCAAGAAGAGCAAGAATCTGCCGTCGTGTTTGGGCACCGCCAAAGGAAGCTACCAGGTCAAAAGTGATTGGTACTCCGGTGAACAATTTGGAGTCATTCTGACGGTTCTGAGGTGGCCGGATCATTAGAGTCAAGATTTCACGTGCGTCCCGGATTCTTCGATCGTCGTCTTTGATCGTCCTGGTTTCTTTGATCGGAGTTAAAAGACTCGCCGCAAGATGAACATATTTCGGTTTTGTGGGGACATGCTCCACCTTGCGAGCATATTGCTTCTCCTGTGGAAAATTCACAAAAACAAATCATGTGTGGGGGTGTCATGTCGTATGCAGGAGTGTTATTTGATAGTGTTTGCATGGCGGTATCTGGATTTGTTGTATGAGTTCATCAACCTCTACAACAGTGTGATGAAAATTTTTTTCATCCTCTCGACTGGCTATCTGATATACCTCATGCGGTTCAAACCTCCTGTCAACCAAACCTACGACCGATCAGTAGACAGCTTTAAGTACGAGATTTATTTTCTAGTGCCGTGCATTGTGGTTGGAACCATAACGTGCGAGGAATATTCAATCACAGAAATCCTATGGTGCTCTTCAATCTGGCTCGAAGCTATTGCCATTACACCCCAGCTCGTTCTGTTGGCAAAGATGCGAGAGGTATTCATAACATTCGTAAGACCAGTCACGTGTGTTTCTTTGAAATCTGTTTCCGCCAACCCAAAACATTGTTCCGACTCAAAAAAATCCTTCTGCGGATCTGCGGAAGAGAGGTATCAATGGCATTTTAATCTCATTTTCTTTTCAGGTGGAGAATTTGACTTCCCATTTTGTTGCTGCTATGGGATTCTATCGAGCATTCTACATCTTGAATTGGATCTATAGATTCTTTGTCGACCAGATGTACGACCCAGTGGCTATACTTGGCGGTATAGATTAGCTTTTTCAATGGAGTTGATGTTTTGTTTCATCATATTGGTTCGATTTGTGCGAATTGACAGCTTCAGTGTCGTCCTCATCAATTTCAAAACGAGCCGAAATGTTTGTGTCTTCAGGTATCATCCAAACAGTGCTGTATTGCGATTTCTTTTACTACTACGCAATGTCGAAATGGTATGGAAACAAACTCATTTTACCGTCCGCAATATGAGAATTCAGAACTGGGCTCCAATTTGCAGTTGCGAATTGTGGGACGAAGTTGTTTCAAATGAACAAGGGCGACGACGAACGTGGTGTTGTGGTCAGAGACGGAGATATATATTGTACATTTTAATCCGTGGGGACTGAGTACTTCCACAAAATTCAACTCTTTTAGAGAGACGCGGTGTTCTAACACAAAATGGTCAGGCATTTTCTGAACAAACATTGTTGGCTTTCAAATGGGTTCCGACATGATACATGTCCAGGCCGAGTGTGCTAATGATTTAGATGGAGTCAGGAGCGGTTCACTGTGTCTTTTGTGGTTTCGAAGAGAAGAAACGTCACAAAAACTAACGAAATGTCATTGTGGGATGAGAAGAATTTGACGGCCTGGGCTCACGCATGGTTGGAAAAAGCCTTTGAGACTGGAACATTTAAGTTGCCCTTTCCCGGAGAGCAGGACACGACTTGCGATTTATCTTTTTTGGGTGTCCCATCCATTAGTGGGGATATCTCGATGCACCAGACCAAAACATCTGGCAAACCGCGACCTAATTTCGAATTGAAGATTGATTTAGATTGGAAATGCGAAGTAATCGTGGACCGTGGCAAATCCATGCTCGATTTGAAGGGTGAAATGCGGATCGTAGACTTCAATTCGGAAGACTATGAAGACGAAGATCTGCAGATCAGAGTGATAGCGGATACTAATATCCCCGCAGGTGCTGATGAAGTCAACTGGAAAAATTTGAGCAAGAAGCTAGAAACAGCTGTAAAAAAAGATGGAGTCAAACGAGTAACGAATCTTCTCTGTAAAACCTTTGTGAGTGAATTAATTCGCAAAGCTTCGGGAGAGCCACCACTTTCATCCGAAATCGGGGGCTAAGTTTTGAACCAGGATGATGTTATTTCCCTTAACGTTTTTCTCTGCAGTGAGTCAGCGGGTGTCTGTACTATCTTTGAGGGTGCCGATGTTGCGAGCTCTTTGAACTGTCACAGAGGAGACTCAATTATCAGCCGAGCGAAATGAGAGAAAGACGGAATCAGTGATCACAGCAACAAACATCAAGATACAGGCAGTGTCGATCGTTTTCTCAGTTGCTGTCCGAAACTAATGAGGGTTGACTCATCTGGAATCCCTGCGAGATCAGTTGCCGAGAATTTTTAGGGCATTGCTTTGTAAGTTTTATCTGTTTTCATTGAAAGTTCGTGAGTCGTCAGGTCAGCACTCGGACGGCGGAGCGAGTTTTATTTGAATCCTTCCTCAAGGAGGAAGGGTCGAAAATGGCAACCATGGACAACGTAAAATTGCTTGAGACTGAAAATATAAGTCAAGTGGAATATGATTCTCTCAAGAAAGTCTTCCACTGGATGGATGCCAGAAAAGACTCGCGGCTGGATGCACAAGAAATAGCTGACGTTTTGACGAAGCTTGGGCATAAAGCGGACAAGCGAGAGATAGACCTTATGATATGGGAAGTGGACGATGACCTGGATCATCACGTCTCGTGGGACGAGTTCCTTGTCATGTATGGCGTCAGTGCTTTGGCTTTTTAGCTTCTCAACGGGACTCACATCCACTCGTCCTTTGATATTTGGAGAGACGGTCCCATCTATTGTAGGTTCATCCGTTGCCGTGAATGATTTCCTGAGGTTCAAATGGCGCCTGATTGCCTGGATCAACAATTGGCTCGTTGTCATCCAAACCCTTTCAGGTACCAACGTTGTATAAGTGATACAACGGGAATGGAGCCGCGAAATTTATTCAACCTGGCGCAATTTCTTATGTACGACAAAGAATTTACAGGAACAATAAGTGTGGAGCAGACTCTTCAGATCCTCTTTGTTCGATACGGTCGTGAAAAGCTCGACGCCGAAATCCAAGAGATTTTCGGTCAATTTGAAGAGCAGAAAGGCCCAGATGGCCAGGAAAAAAGAATAACTTACTCCGAATATCTGAAGCGGGTCAATGTCAGGTTGGCAAAGGTAGTTTTTTTGTGCTAATTTGGATGTTGCGTCACATCGTATTATACATCAGGTTGGATCTCGATGTAATTTGTGGCTCGGTATCAACACGCGAGCATGTTTGCATTGGCCGCTAAAGGTGCAAGGCGAAATTGTTGGTATGTCACTTGAAAAATCGAATACTGTAGAGGGCTTGTTGTACCCATTTCAATATCAGATACGGAATGCCAAGAAGGAAGTTACAAAGGTTAACGTGGTGCGTCGGTTGTAATCGAATACGGTGTTTCTGAACCCTTAGAGCAGGGAGGTGGCTCTTCGTTAGACTCAGTATGTTAGACTTTTTGATAAAGGGAACATCGTTTCACAAATTCAAGTTTCAGGCAGGAAGTGTTTCTTAAAAAACGTACACGCCTGCGATCAAGGACATGTTTGTGTTAGTTTGTGTTGGTCGTTTTAGTTTCAGGCTTCTTGTCAATTTTAATGCCGTTTCCTTTTTTCCTTCTGTCAAGTTGAAAGTCTCGTGCGATCTGAATCTCTTGCAGCGACGTTAAATTTCCTGCAGCAAACAGGGGTCAATACGTCTTGTAAGGGGTTGCTTTTCCTTGAATGTTTGATGACTCAAGAGTTTTTCTTTGATGTTGGATCCGATTTAGGTATGGATTTATCTATACCATTTTTTTAATCCTTTGTCTGCCATTTTTCTAATTATCTTTTTATTTTACCTGTGCACGTAGACGTCACTACAGTCGGGTCGATGTTGCGGTCATGGAGGTTGTTGGGTACGACGTCGGTCATATGCCTCGTGTGGCGAGTCATTGGTTTCAGTCGACATTATGACAGTCCCCGTATTTTTCCTTACAGGAATGTTAAGACATTGCCACCCGTTGATGTCTTCAAGATTCAGACGATTGAGACACCGTCGCAAATAGAACAATTCGATAAAGCCCTTCAACAGATTGCCTACGTTATTCAGAATGCATTTTTCAACGGAACAGGAATCAAGCCTGTTTGGGAGCAAGATTATGTCATAAATGACAATGGCACGTGGGAATTATCCGCGGAGCGAATGCCGCGTTTTCGATATAACGACACAGATCATCTTGAGCATGTCTTACAGGAAGAGTTGGCCACTCCTTTGGACACAGACCAAGGGACTCACGAGAAGTCGGAAAAAGAGCATACACAGGCACTTATGGAAGATAAGCTTCCCAAGATCTTCGAGGAACTGGGTCTTGTGCGTTCGGATGATTCTCCGGTTGTTTCAAATAAACACGGGAAGTTTTTCTATCCCAGTGATTATCTGAACATATGCAGTCTGGGTTTTGGGGAGCACAGCACTCCGATTATGTGGCGTATGTTTGACATGTTTCCTCAGCTAAGTTTTTGGATATTCGAAAAGAATGTGAACGAGGAGACAGTAAGGCAGGTTGCCGCACAGTTTCCACACCGCAAGATCTTTTTTGCAGAAGATGAAGACATCGAGCGACTGCGCCCCCGGTGCCATCTGGCCTTTTTCAGTGTGGATAGTGTGGAGTTTTCAATGTGGAAGCTGCAAAAGCTGTTCACAAAGACCACGGAAATGCTTCTGATTTTTGTCACAACGGGGTGTACTCCTGGATTCAAAAATTTTGCAGAACTTACTGGTGAACCCGAAAACACGAATTCGCGGCAGTGTCGGTTCCTAGCGCAACTTTGGTCATCAACATTGTGCAACAAGCCCGAAGATATGTCTCTGACGTACAGTCAGATAAATCAGCTCAAAGAGGCCAAGTATGGGCTGGTTGGCGAATGCTACAGTGGAGGAAGAAAAATTGTTAGTGTGGATGAAGAGCTGGCTAATGCGCCACATACTTTCCATCCCGAGAAAATCGTGGGCATAAATCCAGACACTGGCAACACCTTGGTGCAGAAAAATGGAATGATCTTCGATGACAGTCCTTTGGTTATTGAATCTGCTGCCTGCATGTGTTTTATGGATCACGCATGGATCACGGATCTTTTTTATGAGAAGCCGATCTGCGAGGAATTTGAGAATATCACTCTGCCTCCAGGAAAAAGAATCTACGCAAGACATACTGAAAACTGGTATAGCTTATCGGCCTCCACTTCAGGACGTGTGGAAAAATATTTCGTCGAGCAGAAAAATATACACTCGCCGTGATATGCACGGCGAGTATTTGCGTTCGTTTTCTGAAAGATGAAGTGACAAACATGTCCGGCGAGGCGCACGCTCTAATAGTGAATACGTTGATGTGTTCCCGGGACGTTGTCGGAGACTCCATTTCCCTGCCAGGTACGATCCTCAAAAAGATTACTTTTTTGGGTATAGCCAGTGGAATCAAGACTGGTTCGTCTACAATAATTTTTTCCGAGGCAAGCGAAATGGAATCTTTATTGACATAGGGGCAATGGCGCCATTTGAGTTGTCAAATACTGCCGTGTTGGAGCAGTGCTTCGGCTGGGAAGGCATCTGTGTCGAGCCGAATCCACAGCAACATACTCTTTTTCTGAGTTATCGTACCTGTAGGCTCGTGCCTTTTTGTGTAGGAGAAAACACAGGAAACCTGAAGACTTTTGGAGTTCCCGAAGGAAGCACTGGGCATGGCCGGCAGGTGGATGTCCCCATAGAAAAAAGTGACGTCGATGACGTCGACAAAACGCGTATAAATAATCGGGTACTCGACAGTGGGTATCCCACCCTAGTTGCGTGATTTTGATTTGAAAGAGTCTCACACGGAAATGTGTGTCTGTTGCATCCTCATCAAAGTCCAAGAAAAAGGAAAAAAATCCAAAACATTTCATTGTCAGAGGATGCCGTAGACGCCTGGTTAGAGACTTCGGAGGATCACGTGGACGCCTTTCAGTCCAAATGTGTCTCGCTGAGCGATATGCTCTTGCTCAGTGGGTATGAAGTATCGACGGAGATTGATCTTGTGTCCATCGACATTGAGGTATATTTTATTTTTCGTCGAAATATGACCTGAGTCCTGATTCATGTGACGATCATTCGTCTCATCGTGGAGCATGAGGGCTCCTAAATTCGCTTGATATTATGACCTGACGTTTCTGTATGTCACATTTGTGCACAGGGCGGCGAGTTTGAAGTTTTGGCTAATTTCCCCTTCGATTACTGGAGGGTGAATGTTTTTCTCATTGAGGCTGGGCATGAGAATGTTCACCGTATTGACATCCTTATGTTCACAAATGGTTATCGCAAAGTCGCGCTTCTGGGAAAGGATCACGTTTATGCGCATCAAGAATTTCTCCAAATCATGAGTTTTAACTTCTTGAGTGGAAAATCGGACATGAATCCTTATGATCTTGTTTATCCTCCTTACATAAATATCGATCCTTATAACGACACGTTTCAAGTGTTCCAGAGGCGATTCCTCGATCCCAAATTCGGGGAGTAGTTCAGTATTTTCGTAGGGGAATTTCAGTTTCAGTCAGCGATGCAAATTTTGACGATTTGATTTTGACTGCTAGATGCTCAATCTTTCAGAATCTGATCATGGAAATGTTGTTGTGAAATGTGGTCCTCGAGATCTGCTTCGGTCCCCTCAAATGTCTGGAATTCTTGTAGATTCGGTCTTCTGTCGACTCTGCGAACATTTCTACAGGTTTTTGTTCTCTTTACACTTCTCGTGCAGGGGGGGTCTCCGAAATGAAAGTTCTGACATTCTTAACGCCGCCGAGAGAATCATCATAGTGCAGGAGTTCATGGCGGGAGTGATGAAGCCGAGTGATCGAGTGAATTTTCTTGAGCTTGGGTGAAGATTGGTGAGCGTGTTGAGAATATGCAAAGTGTTCAGGGCATCCGGATTCCGGGTTTTCCAGTGCATTACGTGCGTTTTGAGAGATAATTTTGGAAGTGGCCTCCAGGATGTTCCTCACCCCATCGGTTGTCGCACAAGGAGCCCAGGTGATCGGCGAAAAGATCGCAAATCGGCGGAAGGTAAATGACAAAAGATGGGTGACGAGTCTGGCAATTTGGTCTGCATATATTATAATTTTTGAGGATGCAAGCTCAGACCTACAGACTCTGTTTTGATAGCACTTAACTTATCTTCAGGTAAAAGAGGAAAACGGCACTGGGGACCGCAAGATTTATCGCAAGGCTGTATCCTGGTCTTCAGTCACCGTGGATGAGGTCAGTGCCAAGAACAGCAAGGGACATCGGGCTTTCCTGAGAGACTACAAGAAATCTAAGTCAGACCCCATTCTCCTTGATGAGCGCAAGTTAATGGAACCCATGCAGTCTTCAGACTGCGTCCAGCCTGTGGATTCAGCTGTCCAGAAAGCCGAAAAGCGAGCTTCGCTTGGGGCGCAGAAGTTCACGCTTGGACAAAATAATCCATCTGTCCAGGGTAGTACTGCCAATCCTCGTATTTTAGGAGATTTGCAATCTTTGTCCATCGGTCGTGGTACCAATTGGATAGTGGATGCTTTCCCCGAGACTCAATTAGCAAAAGCGTCTAGGGAGACTGTTGTATTGATATCTCCAGAGATGGCTGAGAATATTGGAACCGAAACGAAAATTCCTGACGACGAAGAGGACAGAACAAAGCGGGTGTCTGGCGTCGTGAGCGAACGGCTGTCTCCCTGCGCCGATTCTCCTGCACAGAGATCAAGTCTTTGCATCAGGAGAAGTCACTCCCTATCAAAGCAGGCTTCTTCGTCGAACATCATGCACAGCACCAATCCTTCGATCATCGAACGAAGAAGCCTGCGGGCAAATTCAGAAAATGTGAAAAAAGAAGAAGCAAGATCGTCTGAAAGGGTGTCCATCAACGGTGTGGAACTGATCGCCCAAGGCAGCAAGAATTTGTATGGCGTCGTGGATCCAGATAAAAGCAAAAGTAGCCTATGCATAGGTCGTCCAACCAGCAATGTTGCCATCCGCAGTAACGATAGCTTGGTGTCCAATGTGAGCAATGTTACCTCGTCGGGCAGAAATTCTGGCGACTTGAATAGCAGTTGGCGTAAACGGAATATCAGTGCCAATAGTTTGAGAATGCCTTCTGACACAAGCTTGGCTAGTACCAATGCCACAACAAGCAGCACGAAAAGCTTTGTTGCGAAAATACAAGGCTTTTTCGCAAAACGCTCATCGGGAGTGTCGACAAGAAAAGTGGTTCATTATGCGGGAGCGTAAGCAACATCGTCAGCATTTACTGAAAGCTCATGGTGAAAACATTTACCAACGTCTTTTTTCCGTAGTGTATGTGATCCTTGTATTCCGACCCAACATTTGGGAGCTGGAAAGCATATCATACCTTGGACAGCCTTCATCGGAAGTTTATTTGCAATTGGACACTTCCTATTACGTCTATTATTGTGACAACATTTTTTTTCCACTTCATCATATTGTCTTTCTGGCAGAGTCCTTTAAGTTATCTACAATCATCTTGTTACGTTTGGGCAATATTCAAAGCACATTGCGTGGAGGTGAAAATACACCCTTACAAAGGGTTATTAGATTCTTTGGTCTTCGGTCGTGGTTTGAAAAATCACATTTTGTACAAACAATTTAAGGAAGAGAGCGTGTTGGGTTGAATTGATGTCGATTGTGTTCGTGGAGTCGTCCAGAATCTGGATTAAATTGCGTTGTTCTTACATTATTTATGATGGGGATGTGATTGTATGAGTGCTCGCATGTTTACTCCACGCGTATGGACCGGTCCGGGTTGCTTTCGTGATGATTAGAATACGTTCTTTGATTGTTGCAGTCTGCAGATCCAGGCGTCGAGATCAATCACGTTACCGTTACGTTTCAGTTTCTTATCCATCCTCGGAGTAGTATATCTCCTTGGTGGTTATTTGTGTATCAACATAATCTCGATTGTGGTGGGTGCTAAATTTTGAAATTAAGTGCTCATTGGTATTCGATTGTGGTGTGTATTAGAATTTAGATATCGTCGAGACTGGAATATAGTTATACTTTCAGTTATGCCACGAAGCAAGAACCATCTGTCTTTGTCACACGCGGCTTCTTCGCCGATGCCGTCTCCGCGCAATAGCCCAGTGCTCGCTCAATCGGAGGGAAGCCAACGCGTGTCCAGCAGAAAAAGTCGTCTGACTATAGTTCACGAAATGGGTATCGAAGCAGAACGCTTGAAAATAGGCCACCAAAAGGTGACAGCGTTCCGAGTTGGTCAAAGTTCCCCATTTGAGAGAGCCAACACATTGGGTTTCTCCACGCCGATGGGTCGACCATCTTCTGTCAGAAAGAGTCATATGCAGAGAAGTGGCTCACAAAATGTCAGCTCCTCGCAGCATCCGAGCCTCTTGAACGACAGTCGTTCATCAAGCGCGATGGATTACATCGCACAGTCACCTGTTGTTCACGCAGTTGCAGATAAGCTTTTTTCGCAGAAGAGTTTCCGACTGGCCGCATACCGTCTCGCGAGATCTGAAAGCCATCTTGGCGATACGCCGCCAATGTCGAGAGACGATACGCCGATATCAAAAGACACGATTGATGAAGAGGATGAAGATCAGACCGAGTCGACTCACTTAAAGTCGCATGGTGGTTCCGCTGATGTCCAGACTGTCGGAAAAGACGAAGACAACACTGTCGCATTGACAGCAGATGAGGAACGCGCTGCGATCTTCACGCTATTCAAACTCTATGTTGCCAAGGTGACGGTTGTAGTGTTGGCTTTCAGTTCAACGATCGCACTGGTAAACTTCACGAAATTGTTGTTTGCCACATTCAAATTTCCGCTGTTCACAACTAGCATGCATATGACATTTTCGTTCGTGATGTCCATGATGGCTTTACGATTTGAAATATTGGGTGTGCCAGTGAAGGACAAACAGGTATTGATACAGTTTTATCTTGAAGAGATTGTTGCCATTGAGTGATCTGCCATTTGATCAAATCATTGGCATTGACATTGAAGTATCAACAAAAAGGAATTCCATAATAATCTACAATCAGGTTGATTTGTCCTTCGCGGAGGCATTGGAGATCATTGGCCCTTTCTGTTTGTTTGGCGCTGTTTCGATCGCATTTGGCAATATGGCTCTGGTCAATATTCAGCCAGGGTTTCATGAGATGCTGCAAAATATGACTCCCGTGTGGAACATGGTACTAGCCAAAATGGTCTCTCAGAAAACATACAACTGGCAAGCGTACGCTGCGTTGGTCCCACTATGTGCAGCAGCTGTTGTATCTGCTAAGGGAGAGAGCGGCGAAATTGTTGTGTGGGGGTTTATCTGCAGCAATTTGGCCGCCATTTTCCGAAGCCTACGATTGATAGTTCAGGAAGTCATGCTTTGTCAGAAGACTGCAGCATCTCCTCCTCCCAATAATCACACTAGTCTCGATGAGAGCCGTAAGCATCCAGAAACTCCAGTAGGCGCGAAAAATATCAGCTTTGGCAGTTCGGACAGTGATGCCCATGGGAAAGCAGTTGCTGCTCCACCTGACCTGGCTGCGGATGTTGAAGGAGCTGCAAAAACGCCTGATACACGAAAGTTGCTTCGCAAGGTCACAGACTTCTTTGAACCGCTTGAAGAGGAACGACCTTTGTCGTTCGCGTTTTCGGCTTCGAGGAAGGTTGTCGCAGAGACGACGCCGGAAAGGAAGCCGAGCGATGCCGCCATTCAGCAAGGACAAAGTTTAAGTTCAGCAAGTACAGCTCTTGACGACGTCGAATTTGAGATGAGCTCTGATGATGAGATCGATTTTGTGAAGAGCTTTCTGGAGGTTTCTTCATCGTCCGACACTGAGGAAGATGTTCCTGAAGACGAGAATAGTCCAATTCAAGAAAGAGCGCTGTTCGATGACGTGGTCCATCGTGATAGTGAGGAGAGCATGGAGCGAAGAACCGAGCAAATGCCTGCGGAGGTGGAGGCCCCCTCTCCAACAAGGGTCTCAGTTATGAGCCCTCCTGTGGCAAAGAAGAAAAAAGGCAAGCGCACGCGACAGGAAGCAGTGGCGGAGATTAAGCGAATGGACTCGATCACTCTACTTTACTATTCGTGTCCGCTGAATGCGATCCTGTTCCTGTGTGCAAGCCTGCTCGTCGAAGGCTCTGGACCAGTGGCAGCATTGATACCGAGTTTGCATGACGATGTCGGTGCCGTGCAGTGGACATACATTCTGCTCCTATCATCTGCTGCGGTTGCCGCACTTTTCAATGTGTTTTCTTTTCTGCTGGTTCAAGAATTCGGGGCAGTCCTGTCACAGGTGATAGGACAGCTGAAAACGCCTGTCATGTTGGGCATCACGTTCGTGACTGGTTCGGGTGGCGAAGTTTCCATGTTGCAGGTTTATGGTTTCCTTCTCTCGGCAGGAGGTTGTTTCTTCTACAAGAAATACGCGAGGGAAAGCATTGATCCCTCTATCCCTGAGGGTGGATACATCAGTGTTTTATTTGACAAAGTGTATCGATTCTTCGGGAAGTTGTTTTGGGATGACGGCAGCGCGGCCAAAAAGAAAGACGATGATACTCGGGATGGAGTAGAGAGCAGTCCTTTGTCGAAGGTGATTCATGGCGTTACACATGTGATGGACACTCTAGGTTTACAGTACTTCTTCGGAAAAATGGTTGTGAACATGGGGTCGTATTTCGGAAATCCACGTATAATGGACGACCGGGAAGACCTCAGAATCGGTCAGAGCATCATGCTCTCCACCGGTGAACTGATGACCGTGAAAGCGACTCGTCAAAGAAATGTGGATGGGGACATCACAGTGAAGACGGATGTCAACACGACACAGCTGGACGAGATTCTACAGGAACGAAAAATGAGTCCCCTGAGCCGTTTTCGTGTTGTTGCGAAGGGAGTGCGCTTTGCTGCAAAAACGAGACAGAGAGTGCAACGAAGAAAGGAGGGCGACCCAAATGAAACGCAAAATAGTCCATGATGCACTCAGCAGTGCGTTTGAAATAGCGGACGAAGATATCCGTTAAGGTTTTTTGTCTTGTGTTTGATTGATTTCATATATATTTTTACCATTCACGAAACTCATGCGTTTCCTTCAAATTTTGTTTTCCGTCTTCGTGGATGGAAAAATTTTGAACTAAGTGTACAAACAATGCAAGAAAGTCATGTGCGAAAGCTGTTTGACATCACATTGAGCAACTCGGTATCGCAATATTGGAAGTGTTCGTCTGGGCAGTGTTTTGGATGTATTCCAGGCTTTCAAGCCGAAACAAGACAAGGACAAACAGACATGGACAACAGAGATGTTGAGATTTGGGACGAGTGGAAATCTGCAATCTCAAAAATAAGCCAGTGGGAAGTGTCAAGTCTCTTGGGGCGGAAAACGACGCGCACAAGAATTTCGGACGCGAACAACAAACCCGCAAAGATGCGTCGTCGGTTCACGTTAGACGCTGCCAAGTCGCGAGATGTACAGGTGGCGGATACACTAGCCAAGCTACAGAGCTCTGTCAAGAAGCAGATTCGTGGGACTCTTTTGCGACAAAAGCAGGAAGCATGGTTGAAGGAATACAAAAGGCTGAAAGCAGAAGAAACTCAAATCGGGTGGGATCTTTGCGAGGGAGGCTCTATTCCAGAGCAGAGCAGGTCTTCGTCTGAGAATCATGAAGCTGATGCCAGTGCGGACATTCCAGATGATGCGCTCGACGGTGCTCTTTCCATCTTGTGGCAAGATATAGCGAATTTACGTTGTTCCGTCAGCCGAAAGACTAAGAATACTGTAGCTTCGGAGACAGCGGGACCTGAAGATCAGGGACACGATCAAGCTTTGGATAACGCAGGGCTCGTCAAGCTGTTTGAGGTGTGTCGTTATCTGCAAAACGCAAATCAGCTGGCCGTAGAACGTTGCGAGGCTTTTATCGAAGATTTGTCAGCAGATTCACGAACTGGACGAAAGCTTGCGAGTAAATTGCTCAACGAACGGCATCTCATGGATTTGAGTGAGGATGAAGAGGCTTTTTTGGAAGGGACTGACGAGACCAAGGAGACTGTCACTGTCATTGACTCCTATCTGGTTGACATTTCACAGCTCAACGATGATTACATGCAGAACGTCGCGAAAAAACGAGAGGAAATGCAAGCGGTGTCGCAGGAGATCGAGAAGATAGACTCGGGTGTCTACGAAGTTTGTGCACGGCATTTCTACAACACATTTTGCATATCGTCAATCGCAGATGGTGGACCACGCCTCACGATAAGTGAGGCAGGTAACATGTGCAGAGATCCCGGATCGCATGGTCCGGCACATGCAAAAGCTCGTGTCGAGACGTTTACGAAATCCCGAATGAGTATCGATGTCATGGTCGCGGAGCTTATGCACAACGCAGCCAGAGGGACCGCGTTTGAAGTCAATTCAGGTTCGCAGATTGAAACAAGACAACGGACAAAATCGGATCACTTGCCGAGCATCACTGTGGGTGATAGCAGGCTGGCAGGCGAGCAAGATGCTGCAATCACTTCATCGCAGAAAAACCATACTCCCACAAAATCATCTGACCCGTGTTCCGTTTCGGATGGTCGAGAAATTCACAAATCAGTGTTGCAATGTTTACGGCTGCTGGAGAGACGACGCTACGTGCAAATGCAGGAGGGAATCACTTTCAAAACTTGGAGAGAGCGTCGGCGCGAGCGGCTTCGTTGTGCAGAAAAAGAGCGAGACCAAAAATCACAAGCCTACATCGAGGGAATCGACTCAGCGTTACAGTCAGCAAAGCGGGAAGTGCGCAACTTGCGTACGCGAGGGAATCTAATAAGCCTGCGCGTTCGACGAGACCAAGATCTGCTTCAAAGCAAACTGGGCAAGTCCAATGTGAAAGAGGAGTTGCAGCGCATTGAAACCGAAATCACATCAAAGCATGAGCGAACTCGTGAACTTCATGAAAAGGTTGATCAATATCATCAGCTAAAGCAACATGAGAAGGACGTTGAGACTGAAAAGATGCGTGCACTGAAAGATAAGCGCAAAATGGAGTATATGGAGGCCGCAAAAAAGAATGCCGAAAGGGTGCGCGTTCGCGATGAGATATGCAGGATCAAAGATGAGGAAAAGGCAAGAAGAAAAGCCATGCGTGAGGAGCATGAAGAAATGGAACGGAGACGAATGATGTATATTTTGGAGAAGCTGAAACCCGAAGCGCATCGAAATCCAGAGCGTCTCACACGTTTACCACACCAAAGACACCGTTATTTTGATCCAAAGCGAGCCATCGTTCGGGACGGTTGTCACGACGTGTTCGGCTATTTTGAAGAGCGTCTCAGACAAGACCCACGGTATCGATTGTCTGCAGCACTTCATAATGCAAACATGATGAGAACAGACGCGGGACGAAGCGCGATGATGCGCACTGTGCCAACACTGCCACAGGGGCATGCTTTGCGGAGCGAAATCCCTGGACTTTCAGGGAGATAGTAAGAAGCACGACTCGTTTTTGCTAATGTCAAGTCAGTTGGAGATGAAAATGATCTGAGGCCCAGAGTGAAGTTGGTCCGAGATACAGTTTTTTTCGGCGTTCAGAGCATAGCTGGTGAAAGGAAGATGAATGAGACGAGAGTCCTCAAATTTTCTAAGAAGCTGTGAGATAAAGTCAGTCTATCCCAGAATGTCTCAAAGGCACAAAAAATAGAACCGACGAGCGTCGGAATCTTGATTATTTTCAAAGAAAACGTCTCGCAGTCTGTGTATTCCACAATGCGAAGTCGTTTTACAGAGACGGCAACGAAGAGGATTTCGTGCGATGAACTTCATGGAAATTATTGAGAAGCTGCATCAATCAAGATGCTGAAATATTTTCTTGTCGGCTATCTTTACAGTTCCCATTTGGCCATTGAATGTGGCGAACATGTCGTTGTAGGAGCGTCATTCAGTGCAGCCCCAGAGTCGTCGGTCGCAGATCCTGGCGTTTCCTTCGCACACAAACAGGTAGACTCTTTTCTCGAAGTACAACAAGATGCTCGATCTGTTGTGCTGGAACTGGACAGCTTCAAGTTCAGTCCACCTTTCAAACGCGGTCGCCGATCATGGGTGTCGGGGCATGTGACATTTGACTTGGATGGCGACAACAAGAAAAACACAGACACAGAAAATGCTCCGGAAGCACAAAATGGTCCGAAAAAACACACAAATGGTCTGGGCCAAAAAGGGAAACTCGATCAAAAAATCGTCTCAAAACGCCGGCGGCACAGTGAACGACCTGCACAACCTACTTCGTTTTTGCAAGACGGGGAAAGTTTGGAAGATGTCGAGAGGAGACCCCAAGATGAATCTCACAAAAATCCATTGCAGGAACAACAGGAATCCAGTTTCTATTTTGTACCGCGGCAACCTCTAAAGGATCTTTACAAGGCTTATGCCCAAGTGGGACCACAGACAACCTTATTTGATTACTATGCGCCACTTACACGCCCTCATGAAGGCGAATCAGAAAGCCCACAGCTCAACGACACCCACAACAATCTGCAGAGTGCGCTGGCGGACGCGCCCGATCCATTCAATGCAAGTCCCTTCTCGGAGGGTATTGACACTCCTCAGTCCGATGACATGCTTGGACCAGAGAGCTTCTACGAATACGACGACTACGAGCAATGCTGGTACTACTATGATTTCAGCACGAGGCAATGGTTCTTCGCGTATGGGGAAGCGAAATCAGACAGGAGCGACCTTGTGTGGCATGAGTATCACGGCAACCGAGCAGCGCATCCCAGGGCTGGAGTCGCTGCGAGCCGATTAAACTTCCCCCATGAAGGCACTCTGCAATACTATTTTGATAGAGACGGCAACGTCGTGCACATGTTTGCCGGAAACA
>Ga0099797_100248_pt1 | contig 35613 bp, 26 predicted proteins | sample Uncmet_Sort48C_1_FD_89871 | JGI IMG/M metagenome (GOLD analysis project Ga0099797, IMG submission 89871) | Marine eukaryotic communities from CALCOFI LINE 67, Pacific Ocean - C012_Sort48C_1 | ecosystem: Environmental > Aquatic > Marine > Oceanic | place: Pacific Ocean: Monterey Bay | collected... | reverse complement strand
CTCCTTCCAGAGATGCTGCCCCGCCCAGCCTTGTCTTGGGAGTACAGTCCCATGTGTGTGTAGAGGTAGGGGTGCCTCCGGGCACCCAAGAGGCTTGGGTCAAGGAGTGGTTCCGGTTTGCGGACCTATGAATGGGGGAGGGGTGAGCAGGGATGGGCATGGTAGGAGCAAAAGATGAGTAGCGGTCCTGAAGTTGGACGGGCTTGCCAATGTGGTTGCGAGCTTAGAGGTGCTGCTAGTCTTTGCGAACCCTGTAGGGTGGTAACCATGCGCCGGCCTTGGCCAGGCACACCCTGCCCCCCCCCCCGATGAGGTGTGTAGTGTTGTGTGTGGGGTTGGGTTTAGCCGTGGGAGGAGTAGGAGGTGGTGTAAGTTTGGCTGGGTGCCCCAGATGAAAAAGATGGGGAAGATCCCCCTAGGATCGGCATTGTAAATTAATTCAAAATAGGTTGTTGACTTGCATTGTGCGCATGTGCTGTGATTTTGTGCACCGTGTGTTGAGTTGGTGTGTCCGCTTCTGGCTCTTGGTCTTTAAATTTTGTATTGCCTTCAGCTCGCACAATGAAGTTCGCCCCACGCCTTCGCTGCAGAGGGCTGGATCTTGGCGGCTGTTGCGATGATGGTCCTTTGGAGCTCATGGGCTTCCTGATGTCGATGCCGCCAAACACTAGGAGCGACGACTTCAGGTTGCCGTGCGCTACAATGGTGACTTTGGGCAAGGCCGAAGAGTTTCGGGACGAGAGCGGCAAAAGTTTTGATAAAGTCAAGGTGCTCAAGGTTGTTGTGGAGATGCTTGAGAAGCAGGAGATTACCGCACCGTGCCCGTTCTTCGAGCACGAGGATCTTGTGAGGGCCGTGGCCCTCATGACAGAGTGTCTTTGAGGTCCTAGAAAAAATGCGGCTTCCTGCTGCTAGTGCGTGTTTTGTCTCCTTGTGTGGTGCGCATTTTCTGGTGGCACGTTTTGCGCGGTGCAGTGTTAGCATTCTGTTGTTTTGTGTTTCTCAAGTAGTGGTGACCATTAGATGTGTTCTCCTTACCATGGCAGAGTTGGAAGTAGTTTTGTTGAGGTTTTCGCAGAATGCCGCAATCTTTGATCGCATGCGTGGCATGTTCGAGGCATGCATCAATGATTTTGTTAGAGGCTTCCTTGATGATGAGAATGATGCATTGCGCCGCATGGGTCCAGAATTGTGGGTCGAAGTCCGTGAGTTTCAGCTTGTTTTCACAAGGCAGTGGTTGCCAAAGAGAATCATGGCTTGGACTGGCTACCCTCATCCTGCTTATGGCCCATGGGGGCCACCACCGCAGATGCCGCAGCAGGGCTTTGGTGATCCCTCTCAGTACCCCTACGGTGGCCTCCCTGCAGGCATGATGCATCCAGCCACGAATCCAGCGGGAGCTGGTGGTAAAGGCAAAAGAGGCAAACGAGGAGGCAAAGGCAAGAACGGCAAGGGCATCCCAGTGAGCCCAAGAATAGCTGCTCGAGGCCATGGGCCAGATGGAGTTACAGGTCCTCCCCTTGATGGTTGGGCCGAAAAGGAGCGCAGAAGGAAAGCGTTGAAAAATGAGGCTTCGGAGAGTGACGATGATGCTGAGCGGCGCACCCCTGGCAAGAAAAAGGTTGAGCCCCACACTCAACCGCTGCCCATGGCAGCCACTACACGTCCAAGATCTCGATCGCGCTCTCCGAGAAGAACGCAAACGGTCCATGTTCGCTCATTGGATCGCACCTACAAGTCTTTTGCTGATGGTACTCTGAGGCCGCTCAGCAACGAACTGCGCTTTTGGTTTGCGGTGTGCACGGCCTCGCGAAACCCTACTCTGATTGAAGTCCTTCCGAATGTGGCCTGTGAGCTTGTAGATCCTGAGGCTGAAAAGTTGTCAAGGAGGATCCACCCAAGAAGGAGGAAGGTGGAGAAGCAAAACAGCAGCCGGCTACAGCTGCGGATCATGTCCAAGTTACTCCTCGTGCTCGACGCAAAAAGAAGGACAGAGTTGCTTCTCCTGCAAGCTTGGCGGTACCAGCGGAGAATGCTACCGAAGTGGTGGCGAATCCTGCGGTCACCGAGAACACGGCCACGAATGCTGATCCCATCAAAGATGACGATCTTTGAACTTGTGCAATTTTGAGGCGAACATCGTTGACACTCCATCATTGAAGAAAAAGAGGAGAGCAGTAAAATTCGACGTCTTCAAAGTTTGAAAGTTTGAAAAGTTTGAAAGTTTGAACCCTTATGAACCGGTTTGCTATTACACGTTTCAAACTTTCAAACTTTCAAACTTTTCAAACTTTCAAACTTTCAAAGTTTGAACATGTCGTCAAACTCCAAATTTGCACTATCTTCAAACTTTGGAAGTTTGAAAGTTTGAAAGTTTGAAAAGTTTGAAAGTTTGAAAGTTTGAAAGTTTGAAAAGTTTGAAAAGTTTGAAAGTTTGAACAGTTTGAACAGTTTGACACATTGTGGGAGCCCTGTGCAGGGAAGTCCATTATGGGAGCGCTGCACAGGGAAATCCATTGCGGAGGCGCTGTACAGGGAAATCTCTTTCTTTCTCTCTCTCTATATGTATATGCATATGTATATGTATATATATATATATATATATATTTTGTTTTTTTTTGATTGGTTTTAGGCCTTTATAAAGCGTCGGCAATATATGAGGTTTCAAACTTTCAAACTTTCAAGTTTGAAAGTTTGAAAAGTTTCACACATTGTGGGAGCGCCGTTCAGGGAAGTCCATTGTGGGAGCGCTGTACAGGGAAATCCATTGCGGAGCCCCCTTTACAAAGCGTCTGCAATATATGAGGTTTCAAACTTTCAAACTTTCAAACTGTCAAACCTTCAAACTTTGAAAGTTTGAAAAGGTTGAAACATTGTGGGACCGCTGTGCAGGGAAGTCCATCGTGGGAGCGCTGCACAGGGAAATCCATTGCGGAGGCGCTGTACAGGGAAATCTCTTTCTTTCTTTTTCTTTATGTCTATATACATATATATATATATATATATTGTTTAAATTGGTTTTAGGGCTTTACAAAGCGTCGGAAATATATGAGGTTTCAAACTTTCAAACTTTTCAAACTTTCAAACTTTTCAAGCTTTCAAACTTTCAAAATTTTCAAAATTTTCAAACTTTCAAACTTTTCAAACTTTCAAACGTTTCTAGACTATACATTTTCAAACTTCAAACTTTCAAACTTTCAAACTTTTCTAGACTATACATTTCAAACTTTCATTTTTCAAACTTTCAAACTTTCAAACTTTGAAGACTCTTAATTTTACTGCACTCAAAAAGAGGCCCCCTTAGCCGTTCACTATGAGGTTGTTGAAATTGAGGTGAGGTATGCTGGTTTGCCAGCAGTTTTGTGGACCCACCATTGATGATGAACGCGTTCATCAACAACCTCGGCATCTGCATGATTCCATTTGGCACGACCGACGAGGTCATCGAATTCTGGATTTGCTGCTGCTCGGCAGCTTTCAGCCCGCACAGCGGGATTTCAACGGCAACGTGAATCAGGAGATTAGTGTGGTTGAGATCTCAACCACTGGCTGCTGATGGTGAGAACAAATTTTATTTTGGGGTGCTGTGCACCGAAGGTTGGCGTGCCCTGCTAGTGTGGGCCGCCGGCTACTCCGAGCTTTGCCTTCGGGCATCTTCATCTTGCCCTTAGGGCGCAGTCAAGACCACTCACTGCATTTTCTGATGCTCTCAAAAAGAGTGTAGCTGTTGGCTGTTTGGCAGTGCGTTCAGTTTGTGGTCGTTTTGAATGTATTTTTAGCGCCGTGACATTGATGTTTGACGAAACATTGAGTATCCTTTTGGTTATGATCAAGTGTAGTGTTGTTCATGTTGACGTCGCTGAACATGAGAGCTTCTCGGCCTCTTGGCATGACAAGAGAAGTATTTGTTCTTATCAGCGAATAATATAAGGCACTTTCCATGTGGCGTGCCAGTCTCAGCATGATGATAGTGTGTTTTTGTGCCGTCACTTAACCGGCAAGGCCGGCCACTTCATGTGTTAAACAGTGCATTTTTTAAGCCCAGAATGATGAACCAGCACCGAATCTGAAAGCTGAGTCTCGCAAGTTTAAGCTCTGGCAAAGTGATGTTTGAGAACTGACACTATCCCCAGTGTAATGTTAAGCTTAGTATGCGACATCAAAGGGGGGTCAGTTAAATTGAACTTTGAAGTGTCACGTTAGCAAGATGTTTGAAGGCGGTCGGGAGCCCTACAGTAAGAGTCACGCGAGGATGCGAGAAATGAGTCTGAAGTCAGGGTCCCCGCCAAAGTACCCAGGCGGAAATTTGAAAACACTTGAAATGCACAGTTCTGAAGGGTGTCTCAACAACACGTGAAGACAAAGACTGGTCTGATGGGCTTTTGTTGTGTGCATTGTTTTGGGTTTGATACCCCCCAGCTCCCTGCACCCACCCCCTCGGCGGAGCAGAAGCCGATGAGGAACATTAACAGGGATAGAGGCTCAAGCTGACCGGGCTCAAGTTATTTTAACTTCGGGGAACCCAGTTTGATTTCTAAAGGACTTCCAAGGGGCAGGTGCTGGAGGGTTGGTGTGGTGTGGCTGTAAGCTGGTTTAGTGGAGGGCAGTTGTGGGGGACGGTGCGCGGTGAAACTGGTAAGTGTGAAGGTGTGGCGGTGCTTTCAAGAAGTGCGGGGGGAAGAGCTACGGGAGAAGCACCAGCCCCCAGACAAACCACACAATTTACTGAGCCTAAGTTTAGCCTGTGTAACTCGGATCTTGGTAAGGGCCAACCGGCTACCCCAAAAGGATGGCCCCGGGAGGCAAACCATCCAAGCTAGGGAAGCAGGGGCTGCTCCAAGTTTTACCCCCTCAGGGTGTTGGTCACCGAAAAGGTGCACCCAGTTTACCGGCACCGTCTCTTAATAAAAAGTGTTGCTTTGCTGTGTGCGCTTGCAGGTAGCAGAAGTATAGTACGGCAAACTGTTGCAGGGTAACGTTCTTTAAAAGAAGGGGCTCGAAACACGACAGGTAAACATGATGGCTTCCAACTGGTTACCGGTAGTGGGCCTCCTGCTGTGCAGGGGCTTTCGGAGAAACGGACAGGGGCCCAGGATACGCCAGCATGAGCTGCGCTCTAGCCTTGTATCCTGGGCTAGTCCGTCGCCCTCCTCCAGCCCAAGGCTAGGGGGAGCATGGCTAGGTAAAATGTGCCTATGGCATTTTTAGTAGCCATGGTGGGGGACAAGGCCCCCAGGGGCAAGGTCTGGCTGTGCCAGCCTTAGCTGCAGGATGTGGGCCGACAGGGCCCCTAGACTAGGCACATCTGCCTGTGGCAGTGTGGTGGCCCCAGGGCCCTGTGCATGTAGTAGGAAGCTTGTGTTGTGAGAAGCCTGTCTGTGAGCAAGTTGCCTTGTGATGTTTGTTGTGCCTGCTGCTTGTGCATTGTGTGAAGTTCGTCTGTGCAACTTTTTGGCTTGAGCTTAGCTTCCCCTCGCTCTTTCACTTTTCCACTCCCACCCGCCCAGGTGAAGGAGCCGAGCCCTAGGCCGGAAGAGCTACGGGAGAAGCACCAGCCCCCAGACAAACCACACAATTTACTGAGCCTAAGTTTAGCCTCTGTAACCCGGAGCTTGGTAAGGGCCAACCGGCTACCCCAAAAGGATGGCCCCGGGAGGCAAACCATCCAAGCTAGGGAAGCAGGGGCGGCTCCAAGTTTTACCCCCTCAGGGGGTTGGTCCCCGAAAAGGGGCCCCCAGTTTACCGGCACCGTCTCTTAATAAACAGTGTTGTTTTGCTGTGAGCGCTTGCAGGTAGCAGAAGTATAGTACGGCAAATTGTTGCAGGGTAACGTTCTTTAAAAGAAGGGGCTCGAAACACGACAGGTAAACATGATGGCTTCCAACTGGTTACCGGTAGTGGGCCTCCTGTTGTGCAGGGGCTTTCGGAGAAACGGACAGGGGCCCAGGATACAAATAAGAGAGAAGTCCACATAACAGATATAATTATGGCGGAGCATGATGCAGTACAACGACGACAACGTGAAGTACGCCCAAGGTAGCAATCCAGTACAACGTGGACAAGTACAGCCCCATGGGCAGTATAAGTACGGTGGAAAGTATAATGGAGTCAAGTCCATACTTTGTGTTGCAAGCAGTTGTAACGTTTGGTCTGCGTGTTATCCCAGTTCAGTTGCGAGATAACTACAGCAGGAATACAAATTGGGAGAACAGTCCACCGGTGCCAATGTGCCTTGTAAAAGAGATAATTATGTTGGAAGTATAATGGAGTAAAGTCCATTTTGGATTGCAACAGTGGAAACGTTTGGTTTGCGTGTTCTTTCCCAATTCAGTTACGTCAATGGTAAGTAGAAGTTTTCGACAGTTTCAAATTCTACAAACGTGTGTCAACTACAGTACATTGCAAATCATTACCGGCTAAGGCCGAAGATAAAAGAGAATTACAGTACAATTCTCAGCCGTTGAGTTCAAGGGGAGCTTAGTGGGAAAAACTCCGTGCAACTTACAACCAGTACGATGGAGAGTGCTCGCAAGCAAGCAGAGCCAGCACCGAGAAGGGTTCGGGATAAGAGCAAAGACAAGGAGCATACAGGCAGGCGCAGAAAGCCCAGGACACGCGGGCCACCAAAAGGGCAGCCAACAGGAGAACAGAACCAGGACAACGCTCCAGAGCGTCACAAGCGCAAGCGAAGGCATCGTGGAGAGGAGCGCACTGAGGCAAAGGCCAGTCGAGTACGTGATCCTACACCAGTACGCAGGAAGGAGAGTGACAGGAGAGTCACAGAGGAGAAACAGCCAAGTCCTAAAAGACGTCGGAGCGGAGATGAGTCCGATGGAAGGTCTCCCCTCCCAAGGAGGCCGGCACAGGACAAGGACAGGCAGAGGCCAAGGAGCGAGCCGAGTTGACAAAGGGCCAGCAGTGCACCGGCAGCACAGCACAGCCCGGGAGGAAACGCCCGAAGATGGCAGTACGATAAACGTCAGTCACAGCAACCAAGGTCTGATGCGCAGCGCCAGCGCAGCAGAGAGCGCAAGAGGCAGTATCAGAGGCGAGAAACAGACCGGCAGTACCAAAACCAGTACGGTTTTCGAGGAGGAGCACACCGCAGTCAGATCTGCAGTTTCGGATCTGAGTTGGCTCTCGGTTGGAATGCGGCAGAGACAGAGGAGCACAAGAGGAAGTTCACCAACACAACAGCTGAATTCCATACATTTAAAGTATGGTCAGAGTTGTTCACCGAGATCAACAAGAGAGCAGCTGAACGTGAGATCAGCCAAGCGAAGTCGTGGCTAGACCAATGCCAGAATACAGCACCAGATGTAGTGGAGCACAACCTGACAAACGTGTCCAGAATAGAAGGACCGTCACAGGACAGTGCCAGCTTGAAAGATTGGAAAGCAGGCCAGCGATGGCTTACACTGCTATTGTTGCGTGGGCACGAGCAGTGGAAGGCAGAAGCTGAGTCCCGTGATACAGCAAAGAAGCTGCAGGAACTCGAGCGTAAGACAGAGCTGATACAGGCACAGAACAAACCACGTGAGAAGGAATTGGAGGACCAGCGGCTGCAAGCAGTGGAAGCTGCACAGGTGGCAAAGCAGAACAGCGCAGACCTGGCGAGAGAACTTGCACAGCTGCAAGTGCAGAAGAGCGAAAAGGAGAAGAAGCGCAAGAAGAGTTTCAGCAAAGAGGACCGGCAAGAGCAAATGGAGATGTCTCTTGGCACCAGGGCAAGAAACCGCCGGAAGCTGGAAGACCACGAAGAGGACCGTCTCCCACCAGTGTGCAAGCTCAGCCCAGGAGAGAAAGCCCTCCTGAACAGTGGAGAACGAGTAAAGGCGGACTGGAACGAGAAGAACGCTGGCTTAAAGACGAGTGCAGAGCTGCAACAGGCACAAGGCACAGCAGCCCCTGCAGCACCTACAGTGACAGCAACCCAGACCCCAGCCAAGAAGAGCAAGCCGGAGAAGGAGCAATCCGGTACAAAGAAGGGGAGGACTGGGAGAAGAGACAAGGACAAGCCCAAGGACGACAAGTACTACCACATCAGAAACGCAAGTGCAGAACCTACAAAGCCAAAGAGTGCAGAGCAGAACGAGAACGGTAAGGAGCACGACCCAGCCAAGTTCGATGCCAAGTGCGTTGAGCTGGCAATGAGCCTGAAGAAATCAGGTGCAGTAGCGACAGGTGGACTTGCTGCAGAAAGCAAGGATGAAGGACATCATACACAGCCAGTACAAGCTGCATACAGCAGCAGCGAAGCACCTCCAGCACACGAACCACAAGCAGCTGCAGAAGGTGAAAGAACAGTACGATGGGGTGCTCCAGCGCAAGACCATGAAGTAGTAGACGGTCAGCCAGTTGCTGCGAAGTGGATTGGGGAACCAAGTGCAGTAGCTACTGAGGAGCCAGTGCCGCAGAAGTTACCCAAGGAGGACATCTTTGAGGAGGCAGAGACTAAAGAAGCTGAGAGGCAGAAGAAGTTGGCAGCAGCCAGTGCGAGTGCAAGTGAAGATGCACGAGTCAGCACCAGTGCAAGTTCCTCAGCATCCAAGGCGAGTGGAAGTGCGGAGAGAGTTCCAGAGGGAAAACCTCAAGAGGAATCCAGTGACGAGTCAGACGGCAGTGACTACAGCGATTACGATTCAGAGGCCAGCGAAGACCAGGTGTCAGAAGAAGAACAAGAACTACCAGAAGGTGCAATACACACAAGCAGCGCACCGACTTCAAGGAGGTACCAAGTGTCAAGTCCAGACCCTGCCAGGTACCAGACCGAGTCACCAGCAGATGAGCCTGAGGAGCCAGCTCCAGTGGTGACAGAGCCACCGAAGCCAGAAGCTCCAACAGTACAGAGGAAGCTTTTCATTGAGAAGATCGTGAAGAAGTGCACCAACCAAGATTGTGAGTTGTTCGGAGAGCGAACACGTTGTGAGGCAAACGAACCCGAGAGTTGGTTTTGTGATCTGTGCCAGTGCAAGTACAAGTGAGGCACACGAATTAGCGCAGTAGGGCCTGAATACAGATCAGGCAATAGATCTTAGATGTCCATGTTTGTTGTGTTTGTCAGAACCAAAAAAAACAGACTACAAAAGTGTCAAACGGCTGAACATTTTGCGAAGATGTACATGGTATCAATATCAGGTACGATGCATGCATGACAGTACATGAATGGTAGTGTGTGAGTGAACTTGATTCAAGTTTACACGTGATAAGAGGGGAAGAGCTGATGAATCCTCCCCCCAAAAGATCCCTAGCATTAGAACCCCTACCAGTGCCAGGGGGTTTATATCTACATAACCGTGACAAGAGGTCCTGGTCATCCTTCCCAGTCATGCAAGCCCCAGTGGAGAAGAGAAACAGGAGCATTCGGACCTTCGAGGAATGCAGGATTGGCCCCCCCAAATGGGTGCCCAAGTACGAGAGCAGGATGCTTACTCACATAGACGAGAAGGATCTAGAGAGAGGATCCCCAGAAGAAGAACAAGAACCAAAGGTGAGAGCAACATGTGTTTTGCGGAGCTTGATCCCAGAAGAGTCCAGCAAGAAGTGGCAAGAGCTTCCACTAGTGAAGCCACCCAAGCTGATGGAGCAGCCCACACCCAGGGCGACGAAGTACAGAGACCAGGCAGTCCCCCTTACGAACAAACAGCTAGAAAATATTTTACAATGGTGGTCCATGATGGAGCGCTACAAAACAATATCAGGTCTAGCAGTCAAGCTACTAGACATGCAAACATCCATCGAACCAGCACAGTTGCTCAAAGATACATGGGACGACAAGAAGGGCAAGATGCACCAGGACCACCCCAGTATGCTAACGAAGTTCATCCAATGGGGAGATGAACACGAAGTCCTGGACTTGTGGAGTGAAAAAGCAGTGTACAAGTACATGCTCTATGCAAATCAAAAAGGAAGATGTCCCACTTTTGGGACTAGATTCCTTACTGCCTTCAATTTCTTCACAAAGAGGGCAGAAATACTGGAGAACCCTCAGAAGATCACCAAGGTACAGTACATACAGGCTCAAGTGGCGATTTGCACGAACACAAAGAAAGACCCAAAGAGAGAAGCAAAGCCACTCACCATGCAGATGTTGGAAGAAATAGAGAACAGGCTGTTTGATAAGGCCAGGTCGCCTTATGAGAGGGAAGTATGGGGATTTGTCTTGTTCCTGGCGCACTCCAGGTTCAGGGCCTTGGACGGTAGCAGAATCCCTACAGAGCCAAAGGTAGAGAGCGGTCAACGGCACGGTATCCTGAGCTGCAAGACCAGGTCAGAACTCATGAAAAATGGGCAGACACCTGGCAGGAAGTCTTACGAAGTCACAGTATGTGCCCACGCAGTATTTATCACAGGAAGGCACTGGGCTCGAGAGTGGCTCGACAACAGAGCCAATATTGGCATGTCGGCCGAGAACCTCGGCTTCTTACAGCAAAATGTCAACAAAGACTGGCGACCAGTACCAGATGCAGAGCCCATGAACTCAGACAAGGTCACGTACTTGATCCGCATGATATGCAAGAACCTTGGTATGAACGACGCGGAGTGCATGGAGTACAGCTCTCACAGCTGTAAACCGTGCTTCGTTACAGTTGGCTCAAAAAGAGGGATCAACCGGGAACTCAGACGCATGCTGGGGTACCACGCAAGTGGACGCCAAGAATGTGTAGAACTCTACTCCAGGGAAAATTGGAGTGCCCCCATGAGAGTATTGGGGTGCATACTTCACGAAATACGTGAGGGCATCTTCTTCCCAGACAAAGAATACGGTCACAGGTTCAGAAAGGGATACGAGCCCTTCAAGGTCAAGTTCGACGACCCTTTGCCAGAACTGGCCAAGAAAGTCCCGGAACCAAAGACACCAGAACATGGACAGGAAGGAGAGGATGAGAGCAACAAGGACGAAGCAGGCGAGCAGTCCGAAGCTAGGTCTAGTGCGGCCGAGAGCGAGAACGGCGACGACAGTGAGGCCCAGGAAACAGAAGAAGGCTCGCGCCAGGAAGACTCGCCCCCGAAGGGGCAGGGCACTATGGCAGAACCTACGGTGCGCCCAATGGAGTACCCTCCACAGGAACTACACCTGGAGTTGAGGGCAGATGAGGTGGAGGACAGGGACGACTGCTCCACAGACGAGGAGCGCCCACAAGACCCAGATGACAGGCAGTTCATTGATAAAGATGACCAATGGGAAGTACTCGCACCGGCAGCCGGAGCAGTACCACTACGACTGCTGCAAATAGGCACGCAGATAATCCATATGGCTTTCTGCGTCAGCCCGACACAACCAGTACCGCTGTGTCAAAATCCCTCAAGGATGCACACGCGTGCGAGTACAGCAAGGTACAAACCTTTTCCCCTCCCCTTTGCAGTAAATTGCATGGAATGCGCAATGCTCATGCAGATGGAGGACGACACCAGCGAGAAAGGGGAGTGAGGAAGAGTGAGAAGAGGGATCAGTTTATCAAGAGACATGTGTGTCAGACAAGTTGAGCATACGCGGGGCACGTTAGGGACAGCTTTATAGTGCACCGGTATGGCTCAAGCACAGATTTTGCGTAGGAACGTTAAACCATGGGAGGCTTCGACGACTTGTGCGTGAGCTTTGGCAATATGACCCTGGCTGATACCCAGACGTGGGTCGATCCAACCCCTTACCAAACAAAAGAGGCCATGGATCACTACTGGAACGCAATCGAAGGGTTTGCTCCAGCACAACAACCAGGGTCGCAGTCAAGTACAACTGACAGCCCAGGAAAAACTGAAGAAACTGACCCAGACACCAGTCCCAAGGTGGCAGAACCTCCACCTTTGCAGAAGCGCATCAAATGGAGCGAGCTGGGAGGAGCCGTGGTAGGCGATCGCAGGAGCGACATAGAGATGGTGCAGCACATGCGCAGAGAAGGAATGGGAGCGTCAAAGATCATGTCCATCATGGGCACCATCAAACGTGTACAAGATGAAGAAGACAAGCAAGCCCTGGAAGCCATACCAGAGGAGAAAAGAGCAGCAGAAGAAGAGGATGAAGACAAGTGGAGCAGTATCTCCTCTACAGTCGTACGGGATTGCAAAGATATAGAACGGCAGCAAAAAATGGGCGAGAAACCGTGCGGCCAAGTCGCCCGTGGAAGAGGAGGGCGACGTGAGTCCTTTCCAAGGCAGTGCCACCAGTACCAGTACAAAGCACGCAGGTAGATAGGGACAACTAGTGTCTTTTTCAAATGTGTGTCGTACAGAGGGAACAAGTGCGCGTGCACCTGGGTACAGTCGTACCAAAGCCAGTCAACTGCATGATCCGAGCAGTGTTTAGAACTCCCAGTAGGTTTGAAACACAAACAACCCCGAGCAATGGCCCCGAAGGCCTTCCCATTGTCGCGCTTCTACCCAATGGGAATACAGCTGGCGAACATAACAGACGACTTGGCAAAGGCAGCAGAAGAAGCCTTACCAATACCCAAAGGGAGTTTCTTCAGAATTGAAACAGAAGCAGGAGGACTGAAGATGTCGACAAAGCACAGTGGACCATACTACGTATGGCTTGAGTCATGCCGATTGAAGGCGGTGTTCTGCGAGCTAGCAGATATGATAACAGCAGAGATGCGGGCAGCACCCAGATTCACGAGCAAATCCCGTGAGCTGATCGAGCAGCTGGAGAAGTGCTGCGATCAGATGAAGAGGGCAGACCCGAACGTGGACGCGAACCCGATGTGGATGTACATGTCCGGTCAAAACCATTGCGCGTGCCCAGTAAAGCAAGAAGTGGCCACTCTGTTCATCAAGTTGGCGCAATACGAGAGGTGGACGCTGACGCTGGAAGGCAGGCGCAAGGCCGATCAAGAACAAGCCCACGCAGATGAAGCCGACAAACAGTGAGCGGTACAACCACAGGGGAAGACACCGCAGTGAGGCCGTAGCAGTCACCGTGTAGCGAGCCAACCCAATAGTTACAGCGAAAACAATCGATTTGCGTGCGGCACAGTAAGTAGCACAGGTCAGACATTGCATGTGCGCAGCCAGTGGCCCACATACCCCAGCGAAGGCAGTCCGCCATGGCCAGGGTACAGGAGCTACTCAAAGCAAGGAATGAGCTAAACCAATTCTACAGTATGAAGGATGTCTTCCACGAGGACGCCTTCTTATCTATGCGCACAAGGTACGGAGAAGTACGAACGTCCATATCCCCCCGACGACCTCGCAGCATGTGCGAAGTATCGGTGGACATTGGTGACATGGCCAAGGTCATTATGGGATTACTGGACTCCTTGACTGCGCACTACACAATCCTAGACTACACCGATGGAAAAGAAAGACAGATATCGACACCGTCTGATCGTGAGCACTACGAAACGGAGGCCATGTACAAAGAAGCTTTGAAGGCTTGGCAGAAGGTCCGCGGAGAGACAAAGTTCCGGGAGGAAGTCCATGCGGGCTTCATGAACGCTGTAATTTTTCAAACCATTATCAAGTTGGCACAGTCGGGTGTGTGGTTGACTCTGCCTAGTGCGACCGAGGCATGGAAATCTGAAACACATGTCAACTTCAGTTAGCAAAAGTTAACACGGTAGAGCACAGAGCTCAAGCTAGGCAAGGCCGGTAGTAGCCATGCCGTATCATAACGATGTCAGAACCTTCCGCGACTACATCACAGAACGGGGCCTGTGGTGCAGAATCAGATGGGAGCGTCTGCAGCACCTAGGAATCGACAACTTCGAGGCCGCCGCATACACCTTCGGCGAGGTCACAAAGGAGATGGATCCAGCAATACTACTGGAAATGGTGAAGTTAATCGAAGGAGACTGGGAAAAGCCATCAAGGGCCAGAAACCCAGACGGCAGCATAAAGCGCACGCTCAAGCACGAACACAGGGCAGTCCCAGAGGAGAACAGAACCGAAGACCACTACACCTACGAGGAGGTGCCGCCCAGAGGAAGGGCAGCATTGCAGAGGACTATCACAAAGTGGTCCATGGTGGCCACGCACGCCAGACAAGTCGTGGTCGCAGTCGAGGCCGAGCGATTCAAACGAGGGCATGGCGAAGTACAGACACCCCAGATCACGCTGGCAGAGCGTGAGTCTCGCATCAAGGAGATGAGAGACGTGTTCGAGGACACGAACCCGATGGTGATGGCAGAGGAGAGCATGCCTGGAAGAAAATGCCAGGACCTCTTCTATAAGTACCATCACAATAACCATGTGCATGAGTACCCACATCCAGAACTGATGACCAGTCAAGATCAGGAAAGGGAAGTGGAGAGAGCCAGGCGCAGATACAGGAAGTATGAGAACGACGAGCATGAGAAGCTCGTGAAGCACAAGGTCATTACGTGCCAGGTGGAGTTAAGGGACGAGATGCTCCGAGCCCTGACCAGGCGATCAGCAGTAGGAAACCTCGCAGATCTGTGGCTGTTCAACCAGCACGAGAAATGGGTGGCCATGATCAGGAAAGCCACGGATCCTCAGTCCCGTAGAGGCTACATCTCAGTACAACAAGCACTCGAAGCAGACGAGATCATTTGGGACATTATCATGACAGAGACAAAGTGTGGAGTGCGCCCAATACCGAGCGTGGAAGAGAATTCCAAGAAGTACCCCATCTACAATTCCATGCAAGAGCATTGGAAGGACTGGGAAATCCAGTCCCTACTCCCCCCAGACAAAGACCAACGCAGAGCAGCCGCCACCCGTACAGCCACGAAGCGCAGCCGCAGTCCATCTTCATCAGTGGAGGGCGAGTCTAGGCGCCGAGCACGCAGAGACAGACCAACCAATCGCCAGCCCAGAGGAAAGGGCAGAGGATGGCGCATATGGGGACGGCGAGACCGCTACGCAGGCAAAGGCGGTAAAGGTGGCAAGGGTGGAAAAGGAGGCAAGGGAGGAAAAAGTTGAAAAGGCAAAGGAGGCAAAGGTGGAAAAGAGTACAGAAAAGGTTACAACGATTATGGACGAGCCAAGTGGGGCAGCCAGAGCTACAGTCGCAACACGCCGGTACCGCGAGAACTGAAGGGATTATCAGCAACCACCAAGTCCGGCAAGAGATGGTGCTATAAGTACCAGTTTGCGAAGTGCAAACATGGAGGACCAGGTGGGACATGTTGGTCCGGCCTCCATGGGTGCATGGGCTGCGGCCGCATGGACCACGGAGCAATGCAGTGTCCAAAGAAGTCCGAGTGGGAGAAGAAGAAGGCCTGAGTACCAACACCAGCTGAGATCATCACAATACAAGGAGGCGCACAGCGCAGTGAAATGTGAATCTTTTTCAAACATAAAGTTGTTTGTAGGGTAGACTCCCAGGTTTTCGGCGACGGGAGTCGCAAGCGAAGAGTAAAAGAGTCCGTTTTCGGAGGAAAACAAAAGAGTGTGTAGGTGTGGTGCAGGCACAAAGGTGCGCGTCACATGTAGCTGCGCCAAATTGCGATCAAGTAGCAAGACAGTTTAAGTCCAAGGTTTGCAGCCATGTCAGAGCCACGGACCACAAAAGAGGCGGAGAAGGAGATACAGGCGAGCTTGAAGCCAATATTCGTTTAGGTAGGCTGCGGACACGCAGGATTGAGCCTAGCAATGCAGCAGGCCGGATGGGAGGTCAAACCCATCGATTGGGCTCTCAACGACCACGCGCACACCATACCAGTACTGAACATGGACTTGACTGACGCAGTGCAAGTCGAGAAAAATACTAAAGCTCATCCGTAGAGCGAGCTATGTCCACATGGCTCCCCCGTGTGGGACGGCGAGCAGGGCAAGAGAACGGCCAAACGGGCCCAGACCAATACGCAGCAAAGAGTGGCCCACTGGAGTACCAGATCTGAATGAATGGGAACAGCGAAAGATAGATATGGCAAACAAAGTATATGAAGCCATAGCCAGGATTATGGAAACATGTAAAGCTTGCGAGATTCCCTTCACAGTCGAGAACCCCAGTAATTCGCACATGTGGCAGTACCCAGCAATACAAAACGCATTGACCTCCACAGAGGCAGAGCCAGTGGACTTCCAGGCGTGCATGTTCCCAGACGCGGGGAGACCCCGTAGAGACAAATGGATCCGGTTCATGACAAACGAACCTAAGTTCCAGAAACTGAACAGGGAGTGCGACAAGCAACACGAGCACGCACCTTGGGGCCGAGTATGGGACGGGTCCAGAATGACCTTCGCAACCAAACTCGGGTGCGAGTACACGAGGGCCTTTTGCCAGGAGATAGCGAAAGTCGCTAACGAGGTGATTGGAGAGAGGCCTCTCCCAACGCCGGCGCCGCGAAAGGGCAGGAAAGTCCCGGCATATATGCAAGAACTTACGGATGTCAGGGCCAGCGCAGGCAAGCAGACGCGCAAAGCACATCCTACAAACATACCAGACAGGAAGCCAGCGAAGTGGATCAGTATTATCACCATAGACAGACCCACAGTCTTGGCGGGTGCCCTGAAGGAAGCAGACAAGCATGTAGGCGACAAAGTGTTGCCAAAAGGAAGCAAGATATTATCGGTGTCCCAAGACAAAATGGGAGAAAGCGGGGGACACCGATGGAAAACGTGGATACATTATGAGGAAGCTTGGTCCACGGAAGAGTTCATAAAGGAGAGTGAACGAGTGCGGCTACCATGGACGAACCAAGCCAGAATACCACTGAAGATTCTGAAGAACATGGTCAGGACTCTAGAGATGGGGGCCAAAGCGTCTTCAGATTTGTACCTATCGCATATCGAGATGATATTGAAAAGAGTAGGACAGGAACACCATGCAGAGGCAAAGGCAAGGGCAGAGAACCCAGCCTGGGTGAACAGAGTGTCGGGTGGCAAGAAGACGGTCCTGACTGAGAAACTATTAAAGGAGAGGGAGTACCCGGACTCCGAGTCAGCCAAGTGTCTTAGAAAGGGATTCCCGTTGGCAGGGGTAATGCCAAGGACGGGCGTGTTCAATTTGAAGAAGGAACACGAGATTGATTACGGAGCAGACACACAGTGGTTGGACGTCATGGCGGAGGAGCTCCGTGAAGAACTTAAGGAGGCCCTGGGAAAGCAGAAGCTCGACGAGATCGACGAGAAAGTATACGAGCTTACCAATGGAGAATGTGAAGGTGGAAACGAAGTACAGAGGGGATGGGCTGAGGGCCCATACACTGAAGAAGAAGTATCGGAGCTCCTGGGCACCACCAAGTGGGTGTCCGCTAAAAGGTTCGGAGTAAAGCAGGGAAAGAAGGTCAGACAGATCGACGACTACTCCAGATTCTTCGTGAATGGGTGTACCACAGTGGAAGAACACGTGGACCTAGATGGAGTCGATCAGGTGGCAAATATAGCCAAGGCATGGATCGACCTTATAGAAATGGCCAAGCGAAATTACGGCCAGTTCAGGGTCGAGTGGGACGATGGGTCCAGAACATGGCACAGATGTCATGATGACTTCTTGAAAGAGAAGACACAGATCCAGGGCACTTGCATCGACCTGGAGGCAGCATATAAGCAATGCCCAGTAGACCCTGCCCACGAAAAGTACAGCGTCTTTGCATTGAAAAACACCAAGACAAACAAGATTGAGTATTATTTCGCAAGGGCACGACCGTTCGGTGCCAAGGCTTCAGTCCACGGATTTAACAGGGCGTCAAGGGCACTGAATTTCTTGGCCCATGAATACGCAGGAGTGACAGTAGGGACGTACTTCGACGACTTCTTTCTGGTAGCACCGAAGCAAGTATGTGGAGACATGTTCAAGAGGATCTTCAGGCTCATGACAGTACTAGGGTGGGCCATGAAGAGGAAGAAAGGATCCATGGAGTGGCCAAGCGAAAAGTTCGAATGCCTGGGGGTAGAATTCGAATTCTTGACAGACCCACGGATACTGATCAGAAACAAAGAAGGAAGGGTGCCGGAGATAAAGAAGTCATATGAGGAGCTAAAGAAGAAGAACGTGATGTCAGGACAAGAGCTGGCTAACCTGAGGGGGAGGATGGCGTACTCCAGCTCTCAGTACTTCGGGAAGATTGGTGTATACCCCTTCCATGTACTGAACAAGGTTGACGCGTGCACAGGGCCACGTCTGCTACAGCCTCAAGTAAGGGAAGCCATAGAGTGGTGGCTGGAGTCAGTGCAGGACATGCCTCCCAGAGAAATACAGTTTGGCAAAGTCCTCCCGCCGATCAGAGTCTACTCAGACGGCGCGTGTGAAGGCAAGGACAAACAGAAGGTCACTTATGGAGCCATCATGGTTGACCCGGTCGATGGAACAGTGGAAGGCTTCGGGAGTGTGATGGGCGAACCACTGAGGAAGCTGCTAGGCAACCGAGGAAAGAAGAAGCAGCTGATCGGCCAGGCAGAGATCTTGCCCATGCTAGCGGCGAGATTGCTATGGACAAAGAGGATGAGGGGCAGAGACGTGCTCCACTACGTGGACAATGAGGGGGCACGCTTCAGTACTATCAAAGGTAGCTCCCCCTCAAGGTCCTCGGCCTGGCTGATCCACGGGCTCTGGGAGACCGAGGTGTGGAACAGGACTAGGACGTGGATTTCCAGAGCGCCAACAGTATGTAACATTGGCGATGGTCCCTCCAGAGGAATATGTGATGAAGTGAAGAGGATTTACCCCGATCACAAGGTGATCCAATGGACTTTGGCCCAAGAAGAAGCGCTGATGAGGCGCTGGGGTAGGTTGTAGGGTTCGAGCTTGCGCCCTTTTTCAATTATTAAGTTGGGTAAAGTGCGGGAAAAAGTTCGCTTGCTCTCGCTTACTTGTATTATCCTAAAGGTTGAGCTGTGAGAGTGAACTGGTCTCCCGAGAGGAGACCGAGAGTTGGTGGACTTTTACATAGCCCAGCGTCCAGTAGGATGACACCATAGAGGCGAGGATGCACCTGGAAACAGGGAGTACTTAGGGGCTACCCGTGCTTTAACAAGCAGGATTGTTCCGAACCGATAGGAGGGGGGGGAGTGTGTCAGCTGGACGTAAGTCGTTCACGCTCCTCCCGTCCGCCTCCAGGAGGAAGTCTGAGAGTTGCATAAGCAACGCCCGCGAGTATATCCCCTCTTCCATGAAACGTGAATGTTAAAAAGAAAGCGTGTGAGCTGTGCTGTGTTAGTGTGGGGGTTGCAAGTACCTGGGTTAATAGGAGAGCGGTTTTCGGCCTGAAGCACAAGTGTGCGCAGGACTGAAAGCGTAAAACCGTAGTTCCTATTGAGCCTGATTAGAGAAAGATGTTTATGAGATAAAGCTGGCTCCCTGCTTACTTAGACTCTCACATCTGCACTGGACTTCGCGTATGTCCTTATTGGGTTGCTCCTTACCTTAGTGAGCCCGCTTATCAGCCCGAGAGGGTAGATTGGTGTGTATTTACATGCTTCCTTTCCACAGGGAAAGGGCACGACACGGAGAAACAACAGTTTTTCTGTACCCCGCTTCGCTCCACGCCCACCCAGAAAAACACGAGGGGTAAAGTGCTGGAAGAAGTTCGCTTGCTCTCGCTTACTTGTATTATCCTAAAGGTTGAGCTGTGAGAGTGAACTGGTCTCCCGAGAGGAGACCGAGAGTTGGTGGACTTTTACATAGCCCAGCGTCCAGTAGGACGATACCATAGAGGTGAGGATACACTTGGAAACAGGGAGTACCTAGGGGCTACCCGTGCTTTAACAAGCAGGATTATTCCGAACCGATAGGAGGGGGGAGTGTGTCGGCTGGACGTAAGTCGCTCACGCTCCTCCCGTCCGCCTCCAGGAGGAAGTCTGAGAGTTGCATAGGCAACGCCCGCGAGTATATCCCCTCTTTCATGAAACGTGAGTGTTAAAAAGAAAGCGTGTGAGCTGTGCTGTGTTAGTGTGAGAGTTGCAGGTGGCTGGGTTAATAGGAGAGCGGTTTTAGACAAGGGACGCATTTTTCGGTCCCGCCCACTTTACCCCGCGAAATAATCGTTTTGGGGAGGTTGATGGCATTAAAGAAAGCATTGCCGTGCGAGTCAACCTGAGTGTCAAGGAGTAGGAGGGTTGTCTTGGCAACAACTGGGTACGTTCGCACCAAGATTCTTCACGAGTGCGCACAAAGGGTGTCTGTCGAATTTGAGACGTGGTCCTTTGCTTTTAGTCAGGGGTTTGGACCTTGCCTTCGAGGCCACGCTCAAAGAACTTTAAGGAGCTTCGTCTCCCCACCCTATAAGGCGCAAAGTGAAAGGCAATAAGGTGACCGCCACATCTTGCGGCTTGTAAGGTTGACCTACTCTACCCAGGAAGAAAGGTCAACCGAATTGAAAACCGAAGGCCAGAGCAAACAAAGGCCACACAACGACACAGGCGTGGTAGGCCTGGCTTGCGTGTAAAAGAAAGAAAGAAAGAAAGAAAGAAAGAAAGAAAGAAAGAAAGATAGAAGAGGCGAGAAGAGAAAGAAGAGCAGAAGACCTTTCAAACAATGAAAGCAATCAGAAGGTCCCGGGAAGACCGTAAACTCGGCCCAGGCCAATAAGAAGTGAAAAGAACACTCAGAGAGAGATCCAAAAAGTACCAGACTAGAGAGGGTAGGGAATCGGCTGCCACATGATGGGTCCGCCCCTGACACCCCCTAGTTAAGGATCGAGTGTTAGGCTTGTCTACGGAGTGCAAAACAATGCCCCCACCCCCTTAAGAAAAAGATGGGGGAGAGTGAGATGAGAGGATGGGTGAAGAGTTTTGAAAATGATGAAAGTAGAGGGCCTACTGTAAGACATGAGCGTGTGATGTGTAGGCCACGTGCATCCGTCGCAGTTTTGAAGTCAAGCGAGCATTTGACCACCATGAAGAGACTTTTCCCTGTAGCAGAGAATCTGAAGAAGCCCAAATGGACATGGTGGTTAGGTGAATGCTGCGCATGGCATGCGTTTACAGCAAGTGAGTGCGGATGCAGACAGAAGATATGTGAAGAATGTGAGGCAAGAAAGAAGATCACGATGGTGAGGAGTCTGGGGCTGAAGGATGAGGTGCAACAATATGTGCTTGATGTCATTAGAAAAGACATTGGTTACGTTGCACTTGTTGATGATGACGTGGAGGATGAGCTTGAGCATGAAATCGATAGTTTTGACAGTCTCAAGCTTGAACTGAGAGCCATGGACCACGCCATGAAGTGGACATGCCTGGAATGGAATAAAAAGCAGGAGTTGAAATGCATTCATGAGCACAGGTGTATGAAATGTGATCGTCGTCGCAAAGTTGACATCATTTCAAATGACATTCAGATTGAGCCGCACATTAGAGATTGGGTGTGTGACATGATTCTTTCAGCTGAGTTATTCGGAGGTGACATCGACTGTGAGTTTTGCCCTGAGCGGAACTTAGCTGAAGCCATGCCGAAAAGATGCGTCGAATTGAACGATGAAGGGCAGCCATGCAATTCCGTGAGGAGATGTGAGGCCTGCTGGAACATCCTTCAGGTGAAGAGGTGCTTGAATGACCTTGAGGACATGTCCAGGACAAAGAGCAGACAGAGAAATGATGAGAATACTAGGAGATTGAAGGAGATTGAAAAGGAGGACAAGAAAAAGATGAAGAGAGGGACTTTTAGTGACATTCAATTTCACAAAGTGGCCAGACTTTTCTCCTATCTTGAAGTGTCTAATGGATGCGAAGTTGAAGGTTATGATTTTGAAGCAGAGTTCACACAATTTGAGCTGGCAGAGTTGACGAGCATATGGAAGTTTGAAAGGACTAAGCTTGAGATTGCGCAAGATGCCAGGATGAGAGAAATTGCAAGTGGACGTGAGTGCGCACCATTACATGATGTTGACAGCATGTCGTTTGATGAGATTGAAAAGCTATGGGGCAAGAGCTTTAGCCCTGACGCGAGGTTGAGAGATTTTTGTCGTGACTTGGAAGAACTGAAATCAACGATGCCTGAATGTCAGGGTGAGCAAGAGCTGACTCCTGTGTCCAGTTCAAGTGATTCGAACTCGTCAGCTGACCCTGAAGTGACGCCAACCATGGACGGAGGTGCTGCGAAGAGAGCAGCATCAGCTGCACTCGACCCTCAGGTCGACCAAGCTGAGCTGACTAAGCAGCAGGTGATGGACGATGCGAGTGCGGCAAAAGACTTGCAGCGTGAGACTGACAAGGAGTCGGCCATGAAACTTGCCATGAGCGAGAAGGAGCTTGACGATGAAACTCAACAGAAGGCCAAGAAGCTCATCCAGGAACGTGATCGACTGACAGCTGAGCTGAACAACTTGGCCACACCCAAGCAACTTGGAGCAGCTGGACTAGCAACTTGGAGCAGCTGGACTGGCACCAGTTGATCGACGTGTTGGACTTGGTGACCACCAGATGATGGCAGTTGAGTTCATGCTGAACAACTTGAGCATGAAAGACTGGATGAAAGAGCGTCTAGTTGAAGCAGGAGTTGAGCCCTTCGAAGATGGCAAGAGGATGACGAGAATGACCAAAGGACAATTTCGAGTTGCTCTTGATCTTGAGGCTCTTGACGAAGAGGACCTGATCCACCATGTGAGCAACTTTGCGAAGCATCTGATTGTGAATCTTGTTGCTGATGTTGAGTCCGGCATTGAAACTGGATTTCGAGGGCCAATGATACATGAGATGAGGAACAAACTGACTTCTGAGAAGATGAAGACCATCGTATCTGAGAAAGAAGATGATTGGCTACGTGAGTTTGCTGAAGTTTACGCATGGTTGATCAACGTGATCTTGAAGCGCCATATTGTCCTGATGCGAGCTGGCAAGAAAGAAGAAGCAGATGAAATGATTTGCAAATCACTTGCAGTGGTCCCCTTTGCCAATGACCTGATGGTCCGAGGTGGAGGTCACCATGGCATGATCGCGACCAAGATCTTGAAGGGAGAAGACTTGTACATGAAACAAGCTGATGGGACCGTGAACCGCATCTCCATGCCATTCCCCGTATGGGGAATGAATACACATGCAAATGACAATCAGGTGAGAGCGGACGTGACCAGCCAAGCGGTGATGTACCTGACCGAGACCTTTCGTGAGCTGGCGGCAAAGTGAGCTGATCGTCACCATGAACATGAGCTTGACGATGAGACCATCGGAGAGATTTGATTTGAGCTGAAGCCCAGTTGTCGGTGAGCAGTATGCTTATGCTGGGTGATGCTGAAAGCATGCTTGAAGATGACATCAAGTGAATCACTCTTGAGAATACTCTTGAATTTTTGGAGCTGAACTGACTTGACTGTTGCGGCGCATGAGTCTTATGCAGAGCAGCTGAGACCCGGCTGAGTGCTGGATAATTTGATTATCGACGAGCTGAGTCTGATGAGCGTGGGCTACGTGCCCCCGTGCCCCCCTGATCAGCTACCAGGAATGGGCAGAGCAGGCCATCGGATCTGACAACAGAGAGTGGTACACAAGCACTTCCCTGTGGCAGTACCTGAACCACCTCCATGCTGAACGCAGAGCAGCCACACGAGCTGCCACAGCCTGCGCAGCCGTGAAGTTCTTCCTAGTCCATGCTGAGTGGACGGGTGACCTGTCCAGCCGACGAGGCGGACTTTTCTCACCTATGGTAATGGCAGCCAAGAGAAAGAACATGGATAGAAAACAAGGGACACGCGAGGCCCCGCCCCTGACAGTGGCAATGGTGAAGGCCCTCGAGCTGATTGTCCTCAACGAGGAGGTTGATCTGGGAATGCGTTCAGTGATTGGATTCATCTTGTTCGTCCTATACACAAGAGAGCGCGTCACTGACGCGGCTCGAGTAAAGAAAGAACCGTGGTGCGTCGGACCACCACATGTCTTGGGACATATCGAATCCAGGACAGTATCCGAGGACACCAAACATGGCCAAAGTGAGCAGAGACGCAGACGACCTGTGGTGCTACTTGGCAACGCGTGGGGCGTGACCACCAAAGGATCTTGGGGACACGCCTGGCTACAAGTGAGGAGACGCATGGGCCAAGATGCCAAGAAAGACAAGACCCTCCAGAACCGAGTGGACAAGAATTGGAATCCTGTGAAAGGAACGATGATCAACGCGAGCCAGGTGACGACGATCTTGCGGAGAGTCCTGAAGAACTATTCCCGCCGCATCGATCAACATTCCAGCCAAGGCCTGAAAGCCACGCCGTTGAGTTGGACAGGTAAGCGCGGAGTCTTGCCTGATGTACAGAAAATCTTGGGCAGTCACGCAAATGGAAAAGCTGAAATGAAGAACCTCTACGCCCGGGACAGCTTGTGCTGGCCGGTGAATGTGTTGGGAATGGTGATCCAAGAGATCAAAGCAGGATACATGACATCCCACGGATACCAGCCTGACAACCGTCAGCGGCATCTTCAATTGTCACCGGCGGTCTACGCCCAAGCCCTGAGTGGAGGGTTCACTGGCGGGCGCCAGGTGTTGGAGGACATGAGGCTCCTTGAGGAGATCAGCACAGACCCCAACACAGGGGAGAGCAAATCTGGAGGCGATCCTACGTACATGGATGCTACACGAGTGGCTGAAGTGGTGGCGGCAGTGTTACCCACTATCAAGGACATACAGACCATCCCGGCCCACGCCACGCACGAGGACGATGAGCGCTTGGTCCAGCCGATCTTGGAAGCTCAACCTCCGGAACCGGTTGACGTGGCATCGGACAGTGAGAGTGATGGCGTCCTGGAGGCAAAAGAGCCGACCACCAGCGAGAGCTTGACAAACATTGCAGCAGACCTGACAGTCCCTATTTGCGAAGAACCTCCAGAAGATATGTTCATCCTCGACCTGACGGATGACTCTGTACACCTTCAGCACAGTGGCAACGCCCTCTGCTGGGTTGAGATCACAGGCACTGACCTCAGGCAGAAGCGCAAACGATGCATCTATGTGGAAGATCCCGGCACATCGGAGATTTGCGGACTGTGCTCCAAGTACGGGACCAAGCGCAGGAGAGTGGATCCCGCACCTTTTTGAAGTATGTGTGACTTGAGTTGTGCAAAGCGAGAAGAGAAAGAAAGTGCAAGGGTGCAAGTGCTTTACATACATGCAGCTGAGACTAGTTTTTCGGTTCCAAGTGAGGCTGAACACCCTAGAACAGACCCAAAAAGCCAACATGCCGATCGCTGATTCCGAGGCTTATTTTGAGAACTACCTGAGGGAGAAGAAGCTATGGAGCGCCACCCGATGAGCGAACCTTACCAGAAAAGGTTGGAATACAATGTCAACGTACGCCTATGCCTTTGGCTGCATTGAGGCAGGCAAAATGCCAACTGAACAAGCTTTCCAACAGGTTGCGAACACAACTGAAGGGTTCACGTGGGGACAACCAAGTACGTACCCTGGAGGCCCGACCGCTGATCCGGTCAGGGAGCCGCCGTGGCACCTCTACCAACAGACAATGCATGAGTCCCGCTACGCGACGACCATCGACATGGCGAAGAAGTGGAAGCAGGGTGACAACGTAATCCGCAAATTGACCAACATTGAACGCCAAGCCAAGAGAAAAGCCTTGATGAACAAGTATGGCCCGTTGTCGGGTTGCATGGTAGGTGAGCGCGAGCCCAGCGAGGCGCTTGAGGACATACTCCACACGTGGAAAGAACTTGATCGCATCACCCACCCGCTCAGCTTGGCAGAGTGCACCTCCATCGAGATGGAGTGGAACTTGCGACGCACTCAACCGACCAAGTGACCTCGAGTGGAGGTACTTGACGCAAGTGGGGATACTCAAATGATGACTTTTCCGACTGCGGAGTTACCAGACGCGACTGCTGACGTACGCTCCCACCGACAATTGGAAATGGCGCTGACTCGACTTGGCTACGCACTCGAGCTAGTCGACCTGATGGATTACTCGGTTTTCAAGCAATGGCAAGATAAGCTGCTGGACACGATGAACAGAGACAACATGTTGACTGACAACACACTCTCTGTCACAGAGGCGATTCATGCACATGACCTCTTGTTCAAAACGATGGAGGTGAAAACCCGCCACGATGGCATCCGGAAGCAGCTTTCCACTGGAGTATTCCCACTTGAGAAGGCTATGAAAGAGGCCATGAGTTCGTTGACCATGGAGCGAGCACTGGAACCGAAGGAGCGCCCCGTCCAGAAGAATTTCGACAAGCCCAACACACCGCCTGAGAAGTCCCATGACGGCAAGAGCAAGAGCCAAATAAAGAAGGAGAAGCAGATTGAAAGGGCAACCAAGGCGCTGGCCGCTGAGAACGCTGAGCTCAAGCGAAAGCTCTCACACGGCCCTCCGCCGCCGCCCCCCTCTGGGGACTGGAAGCCCAGAGGACGAAAAGGAAAAGAAAAGGGCAAAGGCAAGGGCAAGGATGCCCCACTCCCTGAAGGCCTTCGTGATGGTAAACACCAAGCCACCTCAGGTGACGGCCGCCGCATCTGCTTTGGATACAACCTCAAAGGATGTGAGCATGCAGCGGCCGGGAAGCAGTGTAAGAAGGGATGGCACATATGCTCGGTGAAGGGGTGCAAGGGCACCCACCCGGCATCGGAATGCGACAAGAAGTGACAGGACGAAAGGAGCACACCGATGCTGCCTGATGAAAGTTTTTCAAGTTTTCAAGGCGATAGAGACAAGAAGCCTGAGTTAATTCACCAACAGCAGCTGTTGGTGACTCCTGAGGGGGAGGCGACTTCGTTCTCGCCACCTGACCCTGTTCGCCAGCCGCCCGGGCAGGCGACTCTTGCAGTTGACCCTCCGAGTCAACCTGATTTAGTCGGCGAAAAAGTTACGCGAAGTGACGGTCGAGACGCCGCGACAGTGAAGCCCGCTGCACCGTCCGAGGCTTTCCAAAGACAACGTCCCGGACCCACTGAAGTGACTGCAACAGCCAGGCCGCGAACGCTTGAGATCTGTGCAGGAAGTGGGGGTCTGAGTCTAGCACTCTGGAAACAAGGATTTGATGCGACCGGTGTCGATTGGCAAGGAAACCGCCATGCGACCAAGATCCCTCTCCTCATGAGGGACTTGACCGATCCGGCCCAGCAGAAAGAAGTCGAACAGAAAAGGGATGAAAGTGACTTTGTGCACTTAGCTCCTCCCTGTGGAACGGCCTCAGAGGCGCGTGGAATAAAATTGACTGAAGAAGACAAGGCTATGGGATGCCCTGAGCCGAAACCTTTGAGAAGCAAGGCATGCCCGTGGGGTCTACCTAAATTGAGCACGTACCACCAGATGAAGGTTGACAAGGCCAACATGATATACTTGTTTTGTGTATCGACCATAATTTGGTGCTGCACACAGTCACCACCAGTGCCGTTCACACTGGAAAATCCCAGCAGGTCCCTGCTGTGGCTCCTACCGCCCATGCAGGAGGTGATTGTCAAGTTTGGGCTGGTGCTCCTGCACACACATATGTGCATGCACGGAAGCAAGAGAAAGAAAGAGTCAGGTATTCTGACCAATCGACCTGACATATTCGCGCGATTAGTTCTCCGGTGCGACGGGCAGCATGAGCACGCGAAATGGGGACCGATGCAAGATCCGGTCACTGGCAAATGGATTTTCGCCACCGGTGAAGAGTGCGAATACCCGGACGCTTTTTGTGACCGTATCGCCACCTGTATCGCGGACCATTACCGGACCGCGCCCAGACGCGCTCCCGTCCATCGCACGAAGCGGACCAAACCTCAACAGAATCGCTTGCGAATCAGAGCACAGGTGGGACACCAAAGTAAACGACTGACTACGATGTGCTTCGTCCCTGACCGGAAGCCGCCCCGACGAGTCACTTGGCAGGCAGACCAGCCACAGAACGTCCCACACGGCAAGGTGACAGCACCATTAACGGTGGGGCCAGCCCGTTTGGACAAAGGTGATATGGTTCGTGAAACCGGATTTGAACAAAATGGGGATGGTACCGGTGTCACAATGCACGCGGTCATTGAAGAGATCAGAAATCCTACGGAATTCATACATGAATCCTTGGAGTTAGAGATGCCATGGCGAGGACAGCCATGCATTCCAGACAGGACTCTGAAAGTCATTGTTGAAACCTTACAGAAAGGTTCGCAGGCCATGAAGGATAAATGGAGCAAGAGCTTCATCCGAGAAGCATTCAGGATCAAACAGCTGAGAAAAGAAGAAGAGAAAGCTCGTGAACACTTACACCCGTCGGTCAGGAAGGTCACTGATGGGAAGGAGACTGTGGCAATGAAAGAGCTGTTAGAAAACCTTGGATACCCTGACGCAGGCATTGCCGACGAGATCCGAGAAGGGTTCCCGATAGTAGGCAAGTTCGAACATTGCCCGGTGTACGACATGAAGCCATCAGAAGAACAGAATGAGGGCGCTGACCCTGAATGGTTAGACCTCAAGGCCGAGGAAGTCAGAGAGGATCTGGAAGCCTTACATAAAAGAACTAAAGATGACGAAATCACTGAAGAAGTTTGGCGCATCACCTGTGGACCTGACAACCCCAAGTCAGAAACCGCACTGGGATGGGCCGAAGGCCCAATGACCCGAGATGAAGTGAGCAAGAGAGTGGGTGGCCACTTGTGGTCTCCGGCGCACGGGTTTGGTGTGAAGCAGGACGAGAAGACCCGTCAGATAGACGACTTCAGCCGCAGCTTCACGAACGCGTGCACCTCCACTCCTGACAAAGTCTCACTCGACGGAGTTGACGAAATCCTTGCGGTAGCAAAGACATGGATTGAACTGATGGACCAGGCCACGAAGAACGCAGGAACGTTTTGGGCCAGGTGGCAAAACGGAGAGGTGACGGAACACAGGATGCATCCGGAATTCAAAGATAAGAAAAACCAACGATTGAAAGGGACCTGTGTGGACTTGGAGTCAGCGTACAGACAACTGGCGGTCAGAGAAGACCAGAAGAAGTATTCCGTCATCGGCCTACCCAGGGGAGGAAAGACATTGTATTACGTATGCAACGCGCTACCGTTCGGAGCGTCAGCTGATGTATTGAGCTTCAACAGAGCTGCAAGAGCACTGAACTTCTGCATCCACACGGTGGCAGGAAGTGTGGTCACAAATTTCTTTGATGACTTTGTGTGCATCGCGCCTGCGGGAGTAGCTGACAGCATGTACGCCAGAGCAAGAATGATGCTCACAGAGCTGGGATGGAAGCTGAAGAAGAAAAGCATCATCAGCCCAGACTATGAATTCATGCTTGGGAGTGAAGATATAATTTTGTGAAGACGCCAGGACGATCACGGTGTTGAACAAGGAAGGCCGGATAAAGAAGTTGAAGAAACAAATCTTTGAAATAAACAAGCACAAGATGCTTCCCCCAAGTGTCGTGGCCCAACTTAGGGGAAAGATTGTATTCAGTAACTCACAGGTCGCAGGCCGGGTGGGTGCTGTAGCCCTGAACCTATTGGGAAAACACTCGGGGGGCAGGATCAGAGATGACCTCAGCCTGGCCCTTGATTGGTGGGTCCAAGTGGTGGACAAGAGAGCGAAACCCAGGACGATCATGGTGGGAGACGAAAGACCACCCATCCTGATTTTCACAGATGGAGCCCACGAAGAAAGTGGCACTGGATATTGAGGAGTCATGATAGACCCAGAGAACAATGAAGTGGCAGGCTTTGGCCGAGACATGAAAGCTCGGATGATAAACAAGTTGAGCCAGAAAGGAAAGAAGAAGCGGATCATTGGGCAAGCTGAGCTCTATCCAGCAATTGTCGCAAGACGTCTCTGGAAACACAAGATTAAAGGGAGGGACGTGATCCACTTCTTTGACAACGACGCGGCGCGGTATGCGCTGGTCAAAGGTACGAGCCCATGCTTGGAGAGCGCATGGCTGGTCCAGTCGTTCTGGACCAATGAGAGTGAGACCGACAGCAGAAGCTGGATCGCAAGAGTGCCGTCACGAAGTAACATTGCGGACGGACCCTCAAGAGGAGACAGAACTGAATGTGAGGAAATCTTCCCGCACATCAATTGGCTTGAGTGGACCGATGCACAGGAAGACTACGACGCGAAGGCGTGGCTGATCTGAAAGGACCCCCGTCCTGAGCGTAGTTTTTCCAAGCTGCGTAAAAGAAAAAGATGGGGTGAGATGCGCTGCTTCGCAAAAACTTGTGCAACAAGCATATGAGAGACATCTGTCTAAAACACAACATGGGAGGCTCTTGGGCACACAGTGCCGGGTACCACTCTCTGGTGAGCAGTGGCCGCTTGATCTCGCTGAGAGAGCGTTCAAGAGCGCCGCTAGTGAGGCACGCCGGGCAGGATCCCGGCCAAGAACCTGAACAAGGAGAAAGTCGAGAACTTGGAGAAGTGAGCTGTTCCCTTGGGAGCGGCGCGAGTGGATACGCCCCCAGTTGCGAAAAAGAAGAGACCGCTGCAAGCATGCACTGCGCACATGACGATCAATGTATGCGACATGGACATGTATGTGGAAGCGATGTGTGTGAATGTGAAGCCTGTAATGTAAGACATGTGTCGACATGATGAAGGCTCAAAGGAAATTGGCTCAAGTTGTAACTGACCAACTCTAGGATGCTTAACTACAGTACACGCAAGTGTTGGCTCGTAATGCCTGGCAGGGTTTCGTAAGGTTGACCTATTCTACCCAGGAAGAAAGGTCAACCGAATTGAAAACCGAAGGCCAGAGTAAACAAAGGCCACACAACGACACAGGCGTGGTAGGCCTGGCTTGCGTGTAGAAGAAAGAAAGAAAGATAGAAGAGGCGAGAAGAGAAAGAAGAGCAGAAGACTTTCCAAATAATGAAAGCATTCAGAAAGTCCCGGGAAGACCGTAAATTCGGCCCAGGCCAATAAGAAGTGAAAAGAACACTCAGAGAGAGATCCAAAAAGTACCCAGAACCCGCCCTCCCTTTTTGGATGGGTGGGTCGCAGGGTGAGATGCGCTGCTTCGCAAAAACTTGTGCAACAAGCATATGAGAGACATCTGTCTAAAACACAACACGGGAGGCACTTGGGCACACAGTGCCGGGTACCACTCTCTGGTGAGCAGTGGCCGCTTGATCTCGCTGAGAGAGCGTTCAAGAGCGCTGCTAGTGAGGCACGCCGGGCAGGATCCCGGCCAAGAACCTGAACAAGGAGAAAGTCGAGAACTTGGAGAAGTGAGCTGCTCCCGTCCAGTAGTTCACTCGCTCTGAATCACAGGTGCAGCCTGTGGGGCGAGAATCCCCATGTGGTCCGTGGGACCTATGGGTTGGTCGAGTCCCTCTACTCGAAAAGCCTTCCCAGGAAGCGCGTTGGCATAAGGCCGCTACAAAGTCCCTGGCACGTTTAAGAGCGCAAGGCCCGGTTGCCGTAGGCAGTATCCGTCGTCGTGCCTGGGCTTGAGAGAAAAGAGTCGAGAGGAAGGGGGGGGGAGTGAAGGGGCGTAGGCAGCTAGCCGTGACCAACTTCCTTTCCGTCCCTCGAAAGCACGTGCAGGGTTAAAGACAACGAGGGAAAGAAAATGGAGGGGAGGGGGGCGTGCCTTTGCAAGGGTGAGTGCCCTCCCCCCTCCTCTCTCTTGTTGTCTTCCAGAGTGGACGTGCCTCCCCCCCCCTTCCTCTTATCTCAGAGGTAGATAGGTATGGTCGGGGCCGCAGGCTCCGTATGTGTGCCATGCTAAAAGGTCCGTGGGGATGCATGACCTTAAACTGCGTATCCTGACCCTTGTGTCTGAAAGCCTTTTTCGCTTTGCGAGCAGGCTTGGCATGGGGTCTAAGAAAAGAGTGTACAGCATGTATGAATAACGTTACGTTATTTGTGGCATGTCGTCGAAGTTTTTAAGTTTTTCCTCCTTGAGTGCTGCTGCATTTGTTTTGAATAACCGCAGGTTATTTTTGTTCATTTGCTCCTACCCCATTGGTGCTACTGAGCGATTGCTAACGCTTTGGTAGTGTGCTTATTAAGTTTGCAAGATGCATTAGTGGTTGGGACTTTCTGAGAATTTGCATTGAGTTAGTGTGTGAGTTGCTTCCCTCGATGAAGTTTTCCTGCAACCCTGTTGGATGTAGTCCTGCAAGATGTCGCATTGGAAATGCTTTAACAATGACTTTGCACCGAGCCATGGTCTCAGTTGTTCCCGTCGCTTGAAGTTTTTCCTGCAAACCTGTTTTCGACGTAGTCTTAAACATATCATGTTATTCAGAGTGTTCGTCTTTGTTGGGTTCTTTGTGCTGTCTATGGCGCCTAAATCCTCGGTGCTGCAACCGCCGCCATTGTTCCATCTTGGCATTGCGGAATCGTGGATGCATCGCCAAAGTATTGTCTGTCCCTTGAGTGACAGCCTCATTAATAAATTCAAGAGTATTCTCAAGAGTGATTCACTTGATGTCATCTTCAAGCATGCTTTCAGCATCACCCAGCATAAGCATACTGCTCACCGACAACTGGGCTTCAGCTCAAATCAAATCTCTCCGATGGTCTCATCGTCAAGCTCATGTTCATGGTGACGATCAGCTCACTTTGCCGCCAGCTCACGAAAGGTCTCGGTCAGGTACATCACCGCTTGGCTGGTCACGTCCGCTCTCACCTGATTGTCATTTGCATGTGTATTCATTCCCCATACGGGGAATGGCATGGAGATGCGGTTCACGGTCCCATCAGCTTGTTTCATGTACAAGTCTTCTCCCTTCAAGATCTTGGTCGCGATCATGCCATGGTGACCTCCACCTCGGACCATCAGGTCATTGGCAAAGGGGACCACTGCAAGTGATTTGCAAATCATTTCATCTGCTTCTTCTTTCTTGCCAGCTCGCATCAGGACAATATGGCGCTTCAAGATCACGTTGATCAACCATGCGTAAACTTCAGCAAACTCACGTAGCCAATCATCTTCTTTCTCAGATACGATGGTCTTCATCTTCTCAGAAGTCAGTTTGTTCCTCATCTCATGTATCATTGGCCCTCGAAATCCAGTTTCAATGCCGGACTCAACATCAGCAACAAGATTCACAATCAGATGCTTCGCAAAGTTGCTCACATGGTGGATCAGGTCCTCTTCGTCAAGAGCCTCAAGATCAAGAGCAACTCGAAATTGTCCTTTGGTCATTCTCGTCATCCTCTTGCCATCTTCGAAGGGCTCAACTCCTGCTTCAACTAGACGCTCTTTCATCCAGTCTTTCATGCTCAAGTTGTTCAGCATGAACTCAACTGCCATCATCTGGTGGTCACCAAGTCCAACACGTCGATCAACTGGTGCCAGTCCAGCTGCTCCAAGTTGCTAGTCCAGCTGCTCCAAGTTGCTTGGGTGTGGCCAAGTTGTTCAGCTCAGCTGTCAGTCGATCACGTTCCTGGATGAGCTTCTTGGCCTTCTGTTGAGTTTCATCGTCAAGCTCCTTCTCGCTCATGGCAAGTTTCATGGCCGACTCCTTGTCAGTCTCACGCTGCAAGTCTTTTGCCGCACTCGCATCGTCCATCACCTGCTGCTTAGTCAGCTCAGCTTGGTCGACCTGAGGGTCGAGTGCAGCTGATGCTGCTCTCTTCGCAGCACCTCCGTCCATGGTTGGCGTCACTTCAGGGTCAGCTGACGAGTTCGAATCACTTGAACTGGACACAGGAGTCAGCTCTTGCTCACCCTGACATTCAGGCATCGTTGATTTCAGTTCTTCCAAGTCACGACAAAAATCTCTCAACCTCGCGTCAGGGCTAAAGCTCTTGCCCCATAGCTTTTCAATCTCATCAAACGACATGCTGTCAACATCATGTAATGGTGCGCACTCACGTCCACTTGCAATTTCTCTCATCCTGGCATCTTGCGCAATCTCAAGCTTAGTCCTTTCAAACTTCCATATGCTCGTCAACTCTGCCAGCTCAAATTGTGTGAACTCTGCTTCAAAATCATAACCTTCAACTTCGCATCCATTAGACACTTCAAGATAGGAGAAAAGTCTGGCCACTTTGTGAAATTGAATGTCACTAAAAGTCCCTCTCTTCATCTTTTTCTTGTCCTCCTTTTCAATCTCCTTCAATCTCCTAGTATTCTCATCATTTCTCTGTCTGCTCTTTGTCCTGGACATGTCCTCAAGGTCATTCAAGCACCTCTTCACCTGAAGGATGTTCCAGCAGGCCTCACATCTCCTCACGGAATTGCATGGCTGCCCTTCATCGTTCAATTCGACGCATCTTTTCGGCATGGCTTCAGCTAAGTTCCGCTCAGGGCAAAACTCACAGTCGATGTCACCTCCGAATAACTCAGCTGAAAGAATCATGTCACACACCCAATCTCTAATGTGCGGCTCAATCTGAATGTCATTTGAAATGATGTCAACTTTGCGACGACGATCACATTTCATACACCTGTGCTCATGAATGCATTTCAACTCCTGCTTTTTATTCCATTCCAGGCATGTCCACTTCATGGCGTGGTCCATGGCTCTCAGTTCAAGCTTGAGACTGTCAAAACTATCGATTTCATGCTCAAGCTCATCCTCCACGTCATCATCAACAAGTGCAACGTAACCAATGTCTTTTCTAATGACATCAAGCACATATTGTTGCACCTCATCCTTCAGCCCCAGACTCCTCACCATCGTGATCTTCTTTCTTGCCTCACATTCTTCACATATCTTCTGTCTGCATCCGCACTCACTTGCTGTAAACGCATGCCATGCGCAGCATTCACCTAACCACCATGTCCATTTGGGCTTCTTCAGATTCTCTGCTACAGGGAAAAGTCTCTTCATGGTGGTCAAATGCTCGCTTGACTTCAAAACTGCGACGGATGCACGTGGCCTACACATCACACGCTCATGTCTTACAGTAGGCCCTCTACTTTCATCATTTTCAAAACTCTTCACCCATCCTCTCATCTCACTCTCCCCCATCTTTTTCTTAAGGGGGTGGGGGCATTGTTTTGCACTCCGTAGACAAGCCTAACACTCGATCCTTAACTAGGGGGTGTCAGGGGCGGACCCATCATGTGGCAGCCGATTCCCTACCCTCTCTAGTCTGGTACTTTTTGGATCTCTCTCTGAGTGTTCTTTTCACTTCTTATTGGCCTGGGCCGAGTTTACGGTCTTCCCGGGACCTTCTGATTGCTTTCATTGTTTGAAAGGTCTTCTGCTCTTCTTTCTCTTCTCGCCTCTTCTATCTTTCTTTCTTTCTTTCTTTCTTTCTTTCTTTCTTTCTTTCTTTTACACGCAAGCCAGGCCTACCACGCCTGTGTCGTTGTGTGGCCTTTGTTTGCTCTGGCCTTCGGTTTTCAATTCGGTTGACCTTTCTTCCTGGGTAGAGTAGGTCAACCTTACAAGCCGCAAGATGTGGCGGTCACCTTATTGCCTTTCACTTTGCGCCTTATAGGGTGGGGAGACGAAGCTCCTTAAAGTTCTTTGAGCGTGGCCTCGAAGGCAAGGTCCAAACCCCTGACTAAAAGCAAAGGACCACGTCTCAAATTCGACAGACACCCTTTGTGCGCACTCGTGAAGAATCTTGGTGCGAACGTACCCAGTTGTTGCCAAGACAACCCTCCTACTCCTTGACACTCAGGTTGACTCGCACGGCAATGCTTTCTTTAATGCCATCAACCTCCCCAAAACGATTATTTCGCGGGGTAAAGTGGGCGGGACCGAAAAATGCGTCCCTTGTCTAAAACCGCTCTCCTATTAACCCAGCCACCTGCAACTCTCACACTAACACAGCACAGCTCACACGCTTTCTTTTTAACACTCACGTTTCATGAAAGAGGGGATATACTCGCGGGCGTTGCCTATGCAACTCTCAGACTTCCTCCTGGAGGCGGACGGGAGGAGCGTGAGCGACTTACGTCCAG
>Ga0099797_100247_pt1 | contig 35615 bp, 14 predicted proteins | sample Uncmet_Sort48C_1_FD_89871 | JGI IMG/M metagenome (GOLD analysis project Ga0099797, IMG submission 89871) | Marine eukaryotic communities from CALCOFI LINE 67, Pacific Ocean - C012_Sort48C_1 | ecosystem: Environmental > Aquatic > Marine > Oceanic | place: Pacific Ocean: Monterey Bay | collected... | reverse complement strand
CATTTTGCAGTTGTACCAAAAATAGAAGAACCTAGGTTGCCTAAACTAATAGTTGGGTTATTGTCTGTTAGGGTGCCAACCAAACCTGTCACTGTTAGCTTTGTTTCTTTCGGTATTTGCGTTTTCGAAATAAACGTGAAAGTAAGCATATTTTCGGCACGTGGGGCATGATTTTGTTCAGTACATATAAAGCTAGTAAACTCCCCGTTCGTACAATGGATGCAATAAATCAAAAAGATAAAAATATGTAGTAAAACTATATTTTTTGGATACATCTGACGCATATTCATTCCGTAATAATATCGTATATCCAATGGGTCTAGGTATCTATATTATACAACACTCCTTGAGCAAAGCAAAAAGAAGAAAAGCAATCGATCGATCGACTGAAAATGTATTGCAGTAATACGCGAAAAACACTTGTGTGTACGTTCCCAAGCGTGTCTAAAAGGTATTTCCCCAAAATTCGATCGTTGTCTTATTATTATATCTATTATTTATTATTTATATATTATAAGTTTACTATGTGTTACAATAATAATAATATAACAACAATGAATAAGAATGAATTATTGAAAATAGGAGATAAAATAATGTCTTTTTAGGGCCATAAATTTTTTTGCTTTATTCTATTTATTAATTATATTCCTTGTAAATGAGTAGGATCATTGTAATTAGTGCATTTCAAAACGACGTTTAATTTAAGTACTAATTTAGTATACTAATATATGTATATTTGATAGAGAGAGATTGGAAATTACAAAAATCGGATATTCTTAGTAAATTCATCAAAATAACTATTGGCTATTTTTGGATTTTTTGTATATATCCAATACCTCTCTATCAAATATACATATATTAGTATACTAAATTAGTACTTAAATTAAACGTCGTTTTGAAATGCACTAATGATCCCACTCATTTACAAGGTTATGCAAATATATAATAATAAAATAATAAATTTATTTCAAATTCCTATTATATTACAATTATTATTGCCGTATATTATTATTGAATCCAATATTGTACTATAATAATAATAGAAGTTAAATTTAAATTGAATAAAATTCGAGTGTGTTTTTTGGGAGCGTTTTGACATAGTTTTCATCACAATATTTCCATTTTGCTCATAATAACTTATATACGTTAAGAAACTATTCTTATTTACCATTTATAGAGACTAAAATGCTATAATTACATAAATATGTTATACAAAATAAATATCTGTAATATATACTGTATAGTGTTAAAAAGTCGTATAGAAGGATCGCGTCGCCGAAATTATTTTTGTTATCGAAGAAAAAATTATTAAAAAAAATCTAAAAAAAATGAATGAAAATTTTGTTTTAATGCTGTGCATTGAAAAAGCCTTCTTTTTATTGTTATTATTATTTATTATTGTTACAATAATAATGGTAGTAATTATTATTATTATTATATGTAAAAATAAAAAAGGATATTATTAGTATTATAGTATTAACTATAACCACTATATAATAATACATCAGCTTCTTCTGTTATCGCTAGATCTCCTTGCAAACATTTCTGTAGCGTTGAATACACGATGCCAATCAATCTTTACTTACCTAGTGTTTGTTGAATATAAAAATAAACATATACACGCGTTATATATATAACAAGTATATAATCATATACACACACATACACGCACATCACAGTTAATACAATATAACAGAGAGGAAAATATGGCATCACTATTTGGTTTTGGGCCGAGCGCTAAAGTAGAAATTGAGATAGCTTCAAAAGGAGACGGTGAAAAACGTAAAACAATAACAATTGATAATACTGATGGGACAAAAACTGAACTGCCTATTTTTACGCATGGGGAGTCCATTGACGGCACAGTGCGTGTAGTGTTACCACCAGGTAAAAAGTTGGATCATATTGGTATCCGCTTAGAAATTATTGGAATTATTGACTTATTTTACGACAAAGGAAATAGCCAAGAGTTCACTTCTCGTTGCGACGAGTTGGAAACACAAGGACAATTAGATAAAACAAAAGAGTACACTTTCAAATTTGAAAATGTAAATATGCAATACGAGTCATACAACGGAACAAACGTGCAATTGCGATACTACTTACGCGCAACTGTGCAAAAGAGCAGTTACTCTCAAATTACAAAAGAGCAAGATTTATGGGTACAAGGAATAGGGGAACCACCAGAAATAAATAACAGTATTAAAATGGAAGTTGGTATTGAAGACTGCTTGCATATTGAATTTGAATATGATAAACAAAAATATCATATGAAAGACTGTGTGTTAGGTAAAATTTATTTTCTATTAGTCAGGATTAAGATCAAACATATGGAACTGTCAATTGTACGGCGTGAGACTATTAGTGGTGCAAATGGCAGTACACAAAATGATACTGTTACAAAATTTGAAGTGATGGATGGTGCTCCAATTCGTGGTGAAAGCATACCAATACGTTTATTTTTAGATGGATATGATTTAACACCAACGTATAAAATGGTAAACAACAAATTTAGTGTACGGTATTACTTAAATTTGGTTTTAGTGGATGAAGAAGATAGGCGTTATTTTAAACAACAAGAAATTAACATGTGGAGGCATGAAATTGGATAAATGTATTATGTATATACATCGTATTGATGATGATAATATGTACTTGGTCCAAAAAAAAAGATGATTTGGAAAAAAAAACGTGCGTATCATCGACATAAGAAGATGACGTCAAAGAAAAGGTGCATAGGAAGAGAACCGGGGACATGCGGCGTCTTTTAACTATTTAAGATGCGGGTAATATAATATAGTATAGTATACATGGTCTTTCTAATAATATAATGAATGTGTGTACACAAATTTACTCGTCCCTAGAAGCATGCGATCACGTGAGCCCCCTCCCCTCCTTGAACATGAACAATATCGATGCCAAAAAAGATATTACTCCTCCTCGAGTGTATAAGTTAGGGGACAATTACAATACGAAAGATGTACTATTTGTACCTCCTATACGTTAAGTAAATAAGGTATATCGATGGGCACTACTTCCCTCTAGAGACTGTACAAGTAAGGTATTACAATTCATTCCGAACACCAGCTCCATCGACGCCATCGTAATACAAGGGTTCACTATTGATTTTGTGGTTCTATGCACTTAGTCTATTATTAATGGTACTTATTACTGTACATAAGTACCCTAGTACAATTACTCCTCCAATTAGCATCTGATTAGTATTGCACTGCTCGGTTGACCAGTGAATCCTCCTTCACCTCCAAAACAATAGTAGTTCCTGTTATTCTTTCGCACTCTCCTTTTGTAATGCTCCGCTGTGTTGTTTTACAATGAAACTAGGGCTCTCTCTTTCTAATGCTCCTCCCTCTTATTTTACAATGGAACCAGCACTGCTAAATCCCGCTTGGTGTCGATAGTATTAACCGTATACTAATAATATAATAACATTACAATACATATATCACTAACATACAGATATACATTCCTTTCAAGGTTAATAAAATGGCACAGTTCGTGGTTGTGGTTGAGTGGCCCAAATTTTTAATTGTTATTGCATAATAAAAATAAAAAAGCAAACCTCAATTGTAATTCCATAGTAAAGAGGACGAGCTGTTCCATCATTCATTGTAATATATATTATCACCCGCAAAAACACTTCAACGCACTGCGAGCTGTTCACGTCACATTACGCATTAACTCTCATAAAGTCAAAACAAACAAACAAACAAACAAACAATCAATCAAACAAAGAAAAACAAATATGTCAGCGTAAGTATTCATATGTACATATTAATCGCTGAGTCTATGGTGGTATTACTATTTGGGTGTATAAACAATTGTATGAGCCAAAAGTAGTCTACCTCAGCAAAAGTTGGTGTCCTGCACAAACAAGAAAGCCAGCTATCCTTTTCCTTTTCAATTCTTCTTCTTCTTCTACCAATTTATACAGTACTCTCATATGTAGACATACATCTTATTGATAATTATTGTTCATTATGTTTTCTTCTTTTCCTCGTTTCGTTTATATGTAGTATACATGTATATTCTGAAAAACTGTGTCTTATATCCATAAGACAGACACTTTGTTGTCTTAAACAAAATAAAACTGAATCCAGTGCCGGGGACAACGAGTAATTGTCGTTCCAGGTCAGTTGAATCTTTGTTCTTGATTTATCTGTTCGCTGTAACAGATGATGATATGCAAGGGATGTGACAGTAAGGATTTAAGCCCAAGCGCAAATAGTTGTTCGCAACCAACGCGTTTGGCACCCTTTCTGTTTAAGTACATTGTCTAGTGTTTTCTTGCCATATTGCGTTGTATATTATGCTGAGTTAATGAAACTCATGTTATTATAATGTATGTCGGCAGATTAAATGCACTTGAATCTTTACGTTGTACTCATTTATGGTGTACTGCAGTAATTGTTGGTATTATTATTGTGAATATTCATAATTATAATATAAACACTAACGAAGTAAAGGATACGTCGATGATAATGAAAGTTACCTTCGACTAGATAATTTCAAGAAAATGATAAATATGTATTTATATACTATAGGTATATATATATGTATAGATTATTTTTGTTTTAGTCAATTTGTTCGAAAGATTTTTTTTTTTTTAAGAAAACAACAAATGTCTTTGTTTTATACGAATTATATTTGTGTGCGTGCGTAGTTACAATGGAAAAAGGATCAACAGGGAAGAAGAAATAATGAATGCTTGATAAGTTGTATTATACTATGTAGAGGAAGTATGCGTGTAGTTTGTAGCAAGAGAAGTCATATTTACCGCAAAAATGTAGCGAATTGTTCTAACTTATTTTTTCCTTTACCTAAATGTTTCATAAAACACAGACCAGAATCTGTATTAAAAAAAAAGCGCCGTAATGAAAAATTAGCAGCAGAAGCAGCAGCTAAAAAGAAAGCAAACAAAACTGCACGCCGTGCTTCCCGCGCCGGTGCATACAAACGTGCAGAACAATACGTTAAAGAATACAAAGCACTTGAAAGGGCAAACATCCGTATGAGACGCCAAGCCCGTGCATCCGGTAACTTTTTCTATGAGCCTGAAGCAAAAATCGCCTGTGTTGTTCGTATCCGTGGTATCATCGGTATCCCACCAAAAACACGTAAAATCCTACAACTATTACGTTTACGTCAAATCCACAACTGTGTTTTAGTACGTATGAACAAAGCAACGCTTAACATGCTTCGTTTAGTAGAACCATACATTGCATATGGTTACCCAAACTTAAAGACTGTACGTCAATTAGTTTACAAACGTGGTTACGGTAAAGTTAACAAACAAAGAATTGCTTTGACTGATAACAGTATCATCGAAGGACAACTTGGTAGCAAAGGTATCACATGTGTAGAAGATTTGATCCACGAATTGTTCACATGTGGTCCAAACTTCAAACAAGCAAACAATTTCTTATGGCCATTCAAACTATCCAGCCCAAGAGGTGGATACCGCAAAAAGCTTATTCATTTCAATGAAGGCGGCGATGCAGGTAACAGAATGGATAAAATCAATGCATTTGTTCAACGTATGCTTTAAATGTTTTTTTCTTCAACTATATTTGGGAAGGGTTATATTTGGTAGAGTTATAGAAGCGAGGGTATGGTGCACACTTACTAAAATATATAACAAATTTATAAAACATTTTTAGAACACATTATTTTTATTATACACCAAAAGAAAGGTGTATATAATATGATATAGTGTATAAAATACACTTCTAACACCCGGGCCTATATGCCCAACGTTGTTTGTTGTTTTACTCCACCACTTTTTCCATGGATGGAATAAACAATGGATTTGATATTGTAAGATCTTCATCGCCAGCATTTTCATTTGCCAATCTATTTGGTTCTTTTATTAAACATTTTTCTAAGAAAACGGACACTGTATCTTTCAGGCTTACTCGTTCATCCATTTTCTGTGCCCAGCACCCTGATATAAGTTCAATATAACCCACATTACCTTGTTCAATCCCAGCGACACGCTCTATATTTTCCATGGAGATATTTGGCCGTATCTCTTCATTGACGATCCTACGATTAATGGTGTCAGCGGCTTGATCATTATCGCCTAGATCGTTTATAATATTAAAAAATGGGACCTTACACGACATTAAATACCATAGTAGAACCCCAATTGAATACACATCGCTACTTTCGCCTTTATGGTCTAAAATCAATTTTTCCGGCGATTCCCATCCACAATTTCCTAGAATAAAAGACTCTTCGTCGTATACTGTGCAAGATATCAAACTATTCTCCCATCTACTAATTAAAACATGCTTAGTGTCTGCCCCAATCATGATTGTGTGGCATGACAGATTGCAATGGTAGATATTTTGATCATGAAGATACATTATGGCATTTACAACATCTAATGCTACTTTTAAAGCGTCTTGCATAGTAAAGATAACATCGGGTGAAGTTATATAGTCATAAAGTGTCAGGTAGTTTGATGCAGCTGGGGTATGGTACATAATGTAAATACACGATAATTGAACATGGCATACCCCGGCAAACTGAACAAAGTTTTCGTGTCTAATAGCAGCAATTTGTTTTAAATTTGCAACAATTTTTCTTACATTTGCTTTGATACGTTTCTCTTTTTTACCCAACCTAAAATTTAAACTTAATGCGTAAACAGCAATGTCGCCTTTTAATTTACCTTTTTTTAGTCGGTGGTATGCGTTCCCACTCAAATTTGTTGTTGCAGAGTCAAATATTTCTATGTCACGGAGCTCGAAATGTTTTATTTCATCACCCCCTTCGATTTCTTTTTTCAACAAATCATTAATTGCAACTTCTCCTTTGGATTTTGGTTTGACGAATGACGGTCGTAACGATAAGCCATCATCCTTCAAGGCTTCCAATATTGCGCCAAAACGTTTGCATATTTCGGTTGATTTCAATCTCTCTGATGGTTTTTCATGCCACATTTCAGTTGCTACTTTAAAAACTGGTTGTAAAGAGGGAAATATTTCATTGTCTTTTCCCCAATTAGGCCTTAGGTTCTCAAGGGCGCATTCTCGTTGAATTTGGTTCGTAGTTTTGCCTTCGATATTGCTAAATGGGGTCCTTAGTGTACATATTTCAGATACAATTAAACCTAATGCAAACACGTCGCCTTCTTTTGTATAGTTACCACCAGAATATACTTCCGGTGGCAACCAAAGCATAGATCCTTTGGCGCCTTCCTTATTTGATTTTTCCTTATTAGAGAATGCAAACGATGCCCTTGCATTTAGATTATTAATTGAACCACTGCGTGCTCTACTGCGGCCTCGTTTCCTTTGTTTCTCGGTTACAGCTGTCAAACCAAAATCAGCTATTTTGCACACAAAATGTTCATCAACAAGGATATTTTCAGTTTTTAAATCGCAGTGAACAATAGGATGCGGTTTTTGCTGGTGCAAGTATTCCAGACCAAGTGCTATGTCATGTGCGAATGTAGCAAGCTGAGTTGCAGAAAACTCATTGTCGGGATCGTGCAGAACGTTGGTTAAATCTCCCTTTTTCATTAATTCGGTAACTATTGAATGCTGTAATGATACTGGCTCTAACACTACACCAAAAAATTGAACTAAATTTTTATGCCTTAAATCTACAATAGCAGTAAACTCTGCTATAAAATCATCCAAGGCAACAGATGTATCAGCTGCTTTTTTATCAAACCGTTTGATTGCAACATTTGTACTATTATAAGTGCCAAGGTATATTGTGCCATACGCTCCTTTGCCAATCGTTTTAATTATATTTAATTGCGTTTTGTCAATTTTCCATGCATCTGAATGTGCCTCTCGTAATCGTTTATTATGAATGTAATGTAACAGTATTAATATAACAATCACTACAATAGCTACACTTGTTACTACTATTGTAGTGGTGGGATCGCTATCTGTAACTGTATTTGTTACAGGCTCCACGCTGGTTGGAGGGTAGCATAGGGGGGGTAATGTATTGCCACCACTTCTTGGCGGCCTTACATGTACTCGAGCTCGCTCAGCGACAAATTTACGGTTACTAACACTTCCGTATACTTCAAACCCATTTGATGTATGAACATATATTTTCCATTTAAAACTATTTCCATCACGGTCACCTTCTCCATCGGCAATAACACCATTATTTTTTTTTTTTGTTTCATTCAGAAACAAAACGGTACCAGTTGCACCTTCAAATTCTACATGTTGAATTAGTTCATCATACAACATTTTGCGATCGTTTGCATTTTTGCACAATATAGATGCATTTGCAATTGTTTTCTTTTCATGCAAGACTGAATGCAAACCTTTTGCGATTGCCCATACTGCATCCCACGTAAATGGCATATACAAAGTTGGTTGATAGTTTGTAAAATCCATCCCAAGGCAAATTTTTTGTGGAGTATTATAGGTCTTCTCCAACGGCAAATCTTGGTAAAATACGGGTTTATTGTTTGCATCAAGCGCATTGGAGCATTGGTTTGCATCAAGTCCAACGCAGTAATTATTCAAATGATTTGGCTCGCAGAAGTTTCCAGTTTTTCCTAAACTCTGTAACTTGCTTTTAAAAGTATTGTATTTTGCATTCCCTTTTCCATCTGAAAAAGTGATCGCCACCGAGCCTTTTATAATATTATTCAATGCGTTCAATTCACCCGTTGGGTTTAAATCACCATAACTCGCGATTGCTGCTTCTACTAGAATCCATTGTACACGATTTGCATCGTCGTTGTATCCTAATTCATTGGCAATTTGAAACACACGTCCCATGTCGTTTCCTTGTGCACTGAGTACGTATACATGGCATCCACCTTTTGATATATCTTTGGATAAAAATTCTTTTAAGACAGATTTTAATTCTGCATCATCTTCAGAGTTTTGTTGACGAAAGTGATCAAATCGGGCTAGCTGTAGTTTTATGGTAGGCGATGCATCCTTTGTGTTTCCAAAATTGTAATAATTTTTTATGATATCACCAATAGATTCAGCATAGGATCCTGGCCCAACTAATAGGCTGAAAGAAGTTATTTCGCTTTGAGCAATTTCATCTTCTAGAAAATCAATAAGTACATTGGCTTGAAACAAATCATGTGGCGCTGTACGCAAAAAATACTTATACAGTTCGTCATTAGATAATGAAGGGCTAGTCGCGCTGTATGATATTTGCGGTACATGTAATGCATTAAAAACGTGTGCACTGATTTTCGAATTGCCGCTCGTCGCTGGCCCAATAACTGCACCAATTTGTTTATCTTGTATATTCATCAACTCAACACTTGCCTCAATAGTATATCCCGCATCCAGTTGGCCGTTGCTCATGATGTATTTGATTTGGGTATGCGGCAATATTGTATGATCAGCATTAATTGCATCAATGGCAGCAATGAATGCTGCCATTCGCTCAATTGCTCCTTTTACACAAGTGAAATTTTTTCCAACTGGTTTACGATAAACAGGAAATGAACCACCTAAATAAAATGTTGATGTTATAGCGGGTGAATATGCTGTAACAACATTTTCATTTAACAATAATACCAACGTCACAAAAAAATGAATGAATAATAATTGCACACACATTGTATTGGATACAGTCATATACAAATTGTTTTTAATATTCGTCAACCCTCTTCTTTTCCATAGATATATATTTAATTACGAAAGTATGTCCCAAAAGAAGAACTTACCAATACATTTGCCTGGGCTTCAATGGCGTTGTTGGTGTGCTAGTTTGGATGTATGTATCAACATATATGGCCTATGCTCGTATAATTAAAATAATGGATTATCATCAAAACAAAAAAATCTATATAGTAAATGGTGCAAAAAATCATAATAAAATAATAACGAATTGTTGTACATACATAAATAACAACAGTAGTGCAATGGTGTCTCAGCTTATTCATTCATCACCCAGGACGTATCTTAATGATATTGTGTGCTATATTTAAATTTCTTAATATTGATAATTTTAAGGTTTTATGAATCCAATATTTCCTATATAAAATTTTAAACTCATAGTACATAATTTGGTATACTACATTTTGTGCCCCTTTTTTTCCCCCCCCCCCCCCCCCCCTCAAATGCGGAGAGTTTCATTTGTCCTATTTCCAAGAAATATTGAATATGGATACAAAATTACTGAGTAGGGGGTTCAAAATTGATCAGAATTTTAATCATAATTGTGAACGAAGTATAATAGATTATAACATTACTAACAATGAAGAAATGAGACAAATAATAACAAAAATAACACTACTTACAATGAAGAAATGGATGAAATAATTAATAATAATAAATATAATAATTGTGGTTGTTGTTCGTTTCTCCTTTTGTACGTCGATCGTGATCGTGCTTGCAGCATAGGCAGTACTCGGGCATATGTACTTGCATGCATATAATAACGAAGCAACATGGTCAAGGCAGCGAAAAATAATCGAAATAGAAGGGCGGTCAAGGTGAAGCAAAGGGCGCCTAGGGATATACATAAAAAGTTTTTTAAACCAAACTTTGTGAAGAAAGAAATTGCAGAACATTGGGATAATACGTTAACGGAAAAGGCCAACTTAGAAAAAATTGGAGTATTGAGTAATGCGAATGATGTACAAAAGAAATCAAAACGCGGTGGTGGTGGTGACGAGAAAAAGAAACCAATTGAATATATGAAAGTAGCTGATATTGTTGATTTAAATCAAAAATTAAATGCATCAAGGCCGAATCAGAGCAAACGTGGGATGACGATGACGGCAGATGAAGAAGCCTATTTTGAACCACTATATCTTAAATATGGTGATAAACTTATGAAAATGGTTAGGGATCATAAATTAAACTATAAACAATTGACGAAAAACAAGTTAGCCCGACGTTTAAAAAGATATAAATTGATTAATGGACTGTAAAAAATTGTATCATACGCACCTAAAATTATGTAATATGTCAAGTTAATTAACTTATATATATAAATATTCATATAATTTCGTGTGGTAAAAAATACCGATAACTTAAAGCTTAAGTTATCCTTTTTGTTCTTGAGATTTACAGATTCGGCAACTTGACATATACTCGTGTGCGTACTTTGGTATGATACGTCCTACATTTAATATATATATTATATATACGAGTATATATACGTATAAGATAATAGTCTCTTTATTTATATATTAACATAATACAATATTTGTGTACGTTAAATTATTGAGTAAGTGCATAATATATATTTTAAGTGTATATAATATATACGCGCGGGACGCGACACACAAATTGGTACATTTTAACACGAGTAATATCACACGCCACGCACATGTAATTGGACTGAACTTTTACTTTCCTTGGCCTAATACTTCTCTGGTGCCATGGCATATTGCCTCCAACATTTTACGTGGTGGGAATGTTTCAAAAACAACCAGGGGGTCACTTTTTGTTGATAATAAAAATGCCATGTAATGCACAATTTTACATCGAGTAATCCCTTCGTTTATTATTACATCTTCTATTGTATCTATATCAACAAATTCGTATGAACGTTTACCACTAAAATATACTCGCTCGATTTGAACTCCCAACTTTTGTGTAACCAATAACGATTCCTCAGCTGAAAAATTACCTAAAATAGCTCTGACTATAAATGAAGTAACGCATAACATAGTTAATTTTAGACGTGTAAAAGCGTTTTCACCACCATAAATACCATACGCTATAACACAAAACGAGACAAAAGACATAAAACCAAGAATGAAACGCATTAAACGCACCTGCCTAGATTTAGATTGCGACTCTGCAATTTTAAAAGAACGACACCGAACATCAGGTCCAAAACCAGCGTTTTGAACTGTTAACTCCAACGACTTCATACTTCCCAGCGCTTGCGACCGCTCTATTCAGCATGCGTTATTTCTCCTCTCGGTTGCTGTTAATTCAACAGCAGCAGATATCTTATATATTTGGATCGCTTGCACTATTATCCTTGTTCTCACATTGGTAAGTATTACTAGTAGAAGCTGAGGCTGTGAACCCGTCGTGTGCGGCACGTAAACACTGCTGTGCTCTTTATCTTTATTTTATTATTGCAATAATAATACCTATTAATTAATTAAATAATTATTATTATTTATTATTATTTATTTATATTATTATTATTATTATTATATTATTATTAATTATATTATTATTATTTATTATTATTATTATTATTTAGTTGTTGTAGTAAGTACAGTACTAATTTCATAATACTTTTTTCAATATATTATTATTTATATTATTATTATTATTATTATTTATTATATATTATTATTATATTTTTTTATTATTATTATTATTTTAATTTACAAATAATAATAATATGAAATAATAATAATAAAATATAATAATAATAACAACATAATAAATAATAATATTATAATAATAATAATAAAATAAAATACTAATTATGATGATACAACCAACAAATTGATGCGGGTGGGGTGGGCGAAAAGTAACACTCTACTATATCGATAAAAAAAGTATAAAGAATTTTATATGGCAACCACAACTCTGTCCAAATTTAAGAGAACCATTATATTCGTAAAGGCAATAATGAGTAGTACTCCCGGGATCCATGCGTTTGTGCCTGCTATACTATTAACAACTACTGAAAGTGAAAATGAGGCAATCACTATATCAAATAAGCTAGTTCAAGAAAAACTAGCAGCCTGTGTTCAAATAAAGTAGGTCTTTCATATTTGTACTCTTATCATCGTATGGTGTATGCATGTCATATAATATTCACAACTAACCTAACTATGTTTGAATTATATTAATAGACCCATCAAATCATTTTATATGTGGGAGTCAAAGCTCGAGTCGTCTGAGGAATATCAGTTGACAATAAAATGTTGCCTGAACAACTATGAAAAACTAGAACAAACAATAAAGGAGATTCATAGTTATGATTGTCCACAAATTGTATGCTACAAAGTTGATAAATGCTCCAATGACTACTTGGATTTTATGAAACAAAATATAACCACCCACTAATAAACTGTTTCGCGGTATATATATGGAGATAATTTTACCACGCGCACGCACGTTTTACAAAAGGTACAATATTTTATGGGTGCTATGTCTTTAAAATATTTTATTACAAACAGGTATCACGTACAAGTATATTAAAAAAAATGTTTTTTGCTTTACCTTTGGTATAATTTAAATAAAATTTTATACCTTGGGTGATTAATATAACGTATAAATAAAAATCTTATATTACATATATTATTTAACTTAAATTTATTTAAAATACCGAATATAACTTAATTTATAATATATATATATATTTTTTTATATTATAAAAAATATATTATTTTTTAACGTCACTTTTCGTTGTCTTTTTTTTCATCATTGTCTTTTTTTTCATCATTGTCTTTAATGCTAAATGTTTTATATTTTGCGCAAAGGGGACATTGGTGAGCTTGAAGTTTTACGCATGTCTTCCCATAATATTTAGTTAAATCGCTAAATAAATTATCAAAGGAAGAGCTGTATATTAATTGATAAGACTTGCCTGGCTCAAATGTGTAGAGTATATTTGCCTCCATCATTAATTCATCGCATGATGAGCATGATCCTAACCATTGAAACGCTTGTCCGTGTCCGTGATAATTATCGATTCGCGTATTCTCCGGGGGGGCGATAATCAATCTCTTAGTATCATGTCGCCGCTTGTGATTTGTTGAAGTCGTTTCAGTTAACAATACTTGTGTGATAGCTTCATTATTTTTATCACAGCCAAAAAACTTTTTTTTATAATTATTATTGCAAGAAATACCGTTGTTGATTTGTTCGCCACTGTAATTTTCCACTACCGTTAATTTAAATTCAACTACATGTTCAACTATTTTCGGTACTTTGAACGTCCCTAGCGAGTTTACAACATTTGGCCCAAAGCATAATTCTTCGCTTAGTGTAACCCATTCGTTGGACGCATCAATTTTATGTTCCTTTAGCGGCAACTCGTGAAACGGGATAAACTTTGTTTTATTAAATCCACGCTGAGAATCATGCAAAATATATGTCAAATGGTCTATTTGTTTTTGAACTTTTTTTAAATTTGCATTTCTTATTTTTTCCCCTTTGAGTTTACCTTCTAGTTCCTTATTTTTGCTGCTTCTTCTACTCAGACGTTTTTGTTCGATACAATTGTTTATATCTTCTTCGTAATGAATCATGGAGTTTCCTATGCGTGAAGTACATTGTGCATGTTTTGTATTATACATAATATCAAGGCTAAACTTATCATCTGTTACGACATGTGAGTGACATTCTTCCTCAACTCCATTTTTGCCAGTAACCTTGTCGTCGTAACGATATTTTAAAATCAGCTCGTATACTTCCTCCTCTTCATATTTATTTGGGTCTACATTTATGCCAAACAAAGCGTGGTAGTACAATTCAACATCTTCGTCTGGGTACAAATGCAATTCGTTTGTGGTCATGTTTACTCGTTTCTGTAATAACAATGTGACATCAATGCCATCGTGTGTAGACCATAATTTCTTTGGATTCCCATACCACGCTTTAATAATATTCAAATGATACCTCGTTTGTTTTGTTCCACAGTATTTTTTTCCAGCAGTACCAGCAACTGGATGCTGTTTTCCGTTTTCATTTCGCATTAATTTATTCACACGTAGCAAGTTTCGTCTACCACGCCTAGCGCTGCGTAGCATACTTATTGGTCGATGGTGATGTGATGGCGCTATAATGTTTGCATCATTTTTTTTCTCTCTGAACATCATTTTAGCTTGTGAAATTTCAGTTTTTAATGGTTTTGCAATCATTGCGGAGAAATCTATCGAACCCATTTGCTCTTTCATTTGCGCCATCTCTTGTTTAGCGTTTGCTATTCCATTTTTTATTTTTGCTATTAACTTTTTAAACCACGATAAGTCGCCGCCACTAGATTCACCGGCCTTTATTTCTTTTTCAGCTGCTTGTAGCGCTTCAAGCTGCTTTTTTGCAGTTTCCAAAAATCCTTCCAATTTAGGTGATTTAGATGCAGAGCGCTCACCGTGGGCTTTTATCAGACGCTCTATATTTTCAATTCTTGATGATATTGCAGCCTTTTCGATCTTTACTTGATCTTCTGCGATCTGCACTCCTTCCTTTGCAACGATATCTGCTTTCTTTTTAGCCGCTTCTTTTATTTTCCCCTCTAACTCGACTAGGTACTTTTGTTTTTCTTTCATACTTCCTCTATCGTGCTCGTGCTCCTTCTTAAATTGCTCAATTCCCTTTGTAATAGTATTAAATTGCATTTCTCCTTCATGCAACACCTCTCGTGTATGTGTGTGCGCTGCTTCATCCACTTTATCCTCTATTGCCTGCTTTCCTTCTTTTTTCGCCATATGAGTCAGCTCCTCAAATAAATCATTTCCTGCGGATCCAGGATCGCTATCTTGTGTTGATTTACAACTACACGATTGTGAACATGACGCGCATATTTCTTTTGTGAGTTTTTTTGCCATACATAAGCCAAAATCTTTCATTTTATCTACGACAGCACATTTTCCATGGGGTAAATCAACACCAGGGGGTTGCGTTGGTGCTTTCTCCGGCGTATCCACGTCAACGCCTTGTGCCTTTTTATTATCTTCTAACTGTTTTTCAGAATTATCATCTTTCACCGAATTGCGTATTATGTCGCCGTTGAATCCAGCATCTTGCATGTTTTTCATCGCAACTCTTGAATCGGCTTTTGGTAGATTAGGTGGCTCAATTCCTCCTATTTTTACCTTAATTTTACCGCCACCAGGCGGTTTGAAATGTTTTTTCGTCCATTCCCATTCAACTCCTTCGTGTTCTAATTTGATGTTTATATTAGGGTTAGCATTTGGATCTAAATCCAATTTTTTCAACGCGCACAAAAGTTTTTCAAGAATGTTTGGCTTGCATTTGCAACCATTTTTTGCCACACTACCTTTTCCACCGGAGGGTGGTGGCTTGGCGATTTTCTCTGCTTCTTCTTTCATTTCTTTCTTCTCTTCTTCTTTCTTTTTCGCTTTGTTTTCAGGGGGTGGTGGATTCTTTTTGTCAGCCATTATGGATGGCATCTCGCTTAATTTAGGCGCTTCTGCTTCTGCCGGTGGTTTTGCAGGTTTCGGTTCCTTCGGTTCTTTCGCTGCTGGCCCGGATGCACCACCTTTTGGCCCGGATGCACCACTACTACTACCACTTTCGCCTGCTGGCCCGGATGCACCACTGCTATCACTTTCACCTGCTGGTCCAGATGCACCACTGCTACTTGCATCTGCCGGTTTGGGTGGAGGGCAACATTTTATGTTGTGACTGCCCGGGCATTTTCCATGCAATACATCTGATTCGCAATTTTCGCTACGTAGATCAATGCATTTTCCTTCAGCACCTTTACATTTAACATCGCAAGAAGGAGGACCTGGACATTCTTTCCATTTATTCAGAAGTGCCGTGTTTCCATTTGCTGTCTTATCATTTGGTAGACCATAACATTGAGATATTTTTATTTGATAAAATTTGTAATCTTTAGCGAAACATTCGTACATCGTATTAGCACTTGGGCATGATGGGGCACAACCGCCTTTGACGTTGCTATTAACCTCAATGAAACTTGGACTACGGGGTATACTTTGGCGGTCGTAACGATTTCTTCTTGAACCTGTTATTCTTCGTAAATTGTGGCTTTTTAATGTTATGAAACTTAAATCTCGTTTATCTATGTTATTCGCTTTTTTTCGTCGATAATTGATATCATCAACAACATCATTTATAGATAGCGTTCCTGCTTGGTAAGCCTTTTTCCTGGTGCCAACATTATCAATTAGTTCAGTTTTTGTATCGTCATTTTTTTTTAATAATGTATTTGTACTGCCAGAAATTTCCTTAAATGAAAAATGTTTTTTTATGTGCTTAACAACTTTCTTAAGTAGGCAAGATATTTTTGCAAGAATACCTTTGCCTTTTCCGCACTTCTTCTTTTTTGCCGGTTTGCCTGGTTTTGGGAAAGGCGGGCTTCCAGGTGCACCAGGAATTTTTAGTTCATCCTTTGTTGTTTTTTTGCGTTCTTTATCAGGTTTGCCGCCTTCAATCGAATCCTTAACTGCAATTGGGCCACTGTTGGAGCTACCCTTACCGCCACCGTGCCCTCCTCCACCTATTTGTAAATTTTTTATGTCGTCCAAGAATGGTACTTGGTTGTGACTATCTTCATGTTTTGATGGCGGAGGGCCTTCCTCTCGATTTTTTGCCTCTGCTACAATTGCGTTTGCTTTTGCTAATCCTGCTATGGCACCTAAAAGTGCTCCTAAATCACCTTTGCTCTTCGGGCATTCGTTTTTTTTGTCTCCACACGCACCGGCTTCTTCGCACACCAATGCTTCTAAATCATCCGCATTCAGACACTTTGACGAAATACTTTGGCGGTCGCTTTTTAATGTTATGAAACTTAAATCTCCTTTATCTACGTTATTCGCTTTTTTTTCGGTTATTTTAGAAACAAACTTTTTCGACGCTGCAGAAACTTTTTTGATAAAACAAGTAATCACACCAAGGATGCCTTTTCCAGAACCGCACTTTTTTTTCTGTTCCTTAGCATCAGGCACTAGAACAGAAGGATCCATTGGGGGGGTTTTATCCTTGCAAATTGGGACTGGGTTAGGCAGTGCTAGAATATCCACAGCACATGGTAGGCATGCTTTTGGTTTTGCAGGAGCTGGTGGGTCTCCACCAGAGGGTCCTCCCGGAGGAGAAGGCCCAGGAGTAGGCCCTCCCGGAGGAGAAGGCCCAGGAGTAGGCCCTCCTGGAGGAGAAGGCCCAGGAGTAGGCCCTCCCGGAGGAGAAGGCCCAGGAGTAGGCCCTCCCGGAGGAGAAGGCCCAGGAGTAGGCCCTCCCGGAGGAAAAGGCCCAGGAGTAGGTCCTCCCGGAGGAGAAAAAGGACTAGATGGTTTAGATGGTGGGTTTGGTGTAGGGGGTGGTCCATCACTTGGCGGGTTTGGTTTAGAGGGTGGCCCATCACTTGGCGGGTTTGGTTTAAATGGTGGCGTGCCAGGTGATGTCGGTGAGGATGGAGGTTCGTCTGGCATTCGACAAACCATTGTTTCATGTGGGCGTTGCATCATATTACTTTTTGCATTCGCAATAGCTTCAGGCATTTGATGAACAAAACTTGTACCTTCCTCTTTAAATTTTAAATTTCCGTGGCTGTCAACCGGTACATATTCATACACAACCAATTCTTGTTTTCCCCCAAATTTTGCATTTTTCTCTTTAAATTTAAATGCGCCCCCAATTGTTTTTCCAACATGTTTTAACCCCTTACCAACTGCTTTGACGATTTTTTTTATCAAGCATAAAATAGCACCAAGTAAACCTTTTTTACATTTCTTTTTGCCACCGCCACCGCCTCCGCTACCACCTCCGCCTCCGCTACCACCTCCGCTACCGCCACCGCCTCCACTACCACCACCGCTACCGCCACCGCCTCCGTCGCCACCTGCAGCGGCTGCAGCTGCTGCAGTTGATGAAGCTTTCTTTACAAAATCATCCAGGCCATTTGGTGGTGCGTTTGGGTCCAGTCCTCTGTTCTTGTCAGTCAAGAGCTCCTTTAGCTGTTTCAGCCACCCAAGCCCACCTTTTTTCTTTTTTCCGCTACCACCACCGCTGCCACTACCACCACCGCTGCCACTACCACCACCGCCTCCATCTCCACCTGCAGCGGCTGAAGCAGCGACTAATGCAGCTTTCTTTGCAAAATCATCTATATTGATCCCGCCTTTTTTTCTTCCGCTGCCGCCACCGCCGCCACCGCCGCCGCCATTTCCGCCGCCGCCAACGTCAAGAATTGGAGCTGAAATTTTTGGTAGTGTTAAGCCACCACCACAAATGCCATTACGGCATTCTTGTGTGCCGGGGCATTCATCATTGCTTTCGCATTTGTCATGTGGGCCTTCGCAGACACCTTCTATACATTCTTCTCCTGGCTTGCAATCGTCATATGCTTTACACGCAGTTACAATCACTTCTTTATTTAATGGCTCGCATTTTCCATTGACACATACAGACCCAGGCTTACAGTTTTCATCTTGTACACAATTACCAACAGAAGGAACACATTGTCCCAGGAGACATTTTTCGCCAGAGTTGCATTCATTTTCAGATTTACAACTTGTTGCTATTGAGCATTTTCCATTTATACATTTGGAACCAGATTTGCAATCATTATCACCTATGCATGTAGTAGGTATTGGAGAGCATGCCCCATTTAAGCAGGATTCGCCCGTCTTACATCCACTATCAGATGCACATGCACACAATTGATTGACGCATTTATTACCAGGTTTGCAGTCACTGTCAGCTTTGCATGTTGATAGTGTGTTGCAGTGTCCGTTAATACATTTTTGACCGTCCTTGCAATCATTCTCTGTTGTGCATGTTCCAACGCCTGAACATTTTCCATTGACGCATGTAGAACCTGGATGGCAATCATTATCACCTATGCATGTAGTAGGCATTGGAGAGCATGCCCCATTTAAGCAGGATTCGCCCGTCTTACATCCACTATTAGATGCACATGCACACAATTGATTGACGCATTTATTACCAGGTTTGCAGTCACTGTCAGCTTTGCATGTTGATAGTGTGTTGCAGTGTCCGTTAATACATTTTTGACCGTCCTTGCAATCATTCTCTGTTGTGCATGTTCCAACGCCTGAACATTTTCCATTGACGCATGTAGAACCTGCATGGCAATCGCTATCCATTTCACAGGTTGACTTTGCAGAGCATTTTCCGAAAAGACATGTTTCGCCAGGCTTGCAATCTTTCTCGACTTTACAAGCTCCATAAGGTGAACATTTTCCGTTAAGACAGGTAGCACCAGGCTTACAATCACCAGCTGCTGTACATGGTAACTTCGGGGAACACTGCCCATTAAAACAACCTTCGCCATAATTACAATCGTTGTCGGATTTACATATACCTGTTTTAGTGCACTTTCCACCGCTGCATAATTCGCCATCGTTGCATTCTGAATTGTCTGTACAGCCTGTTGGAAGATTGGGTAGACACTGCAACGGCGCGATACATCCGCCGCATGGGTCATTGGCGTCTGCTTTAGGTTTGTTGATCTTTGGCTCGACAGGTGCGACAGGGTGAGGTGATTTTCCCGGTGGCCTATCTCCAGGTTTTGGTGGTTCTGGGTGTAATAAATCTGGTTTAGAAGGACACGTGTTACACTTTCCATCTTTTCCGCAGCCACACCCGCATTCCGTATCGGATGTACACGCCGCGTCAGCTTCTGCTTTGCATCTATCATCATCACCACATTGATCGCTTTTACACCAACCTTTCCGTCTGCAATCCTGCCTCACCGGTCGTTTTAGCTCACATTCCCATTTTAGCTCATTGCAAAAATTCCCTTTAAGACAATCATTATCCACTTTGCAACCTTCCTCTTGTGGCGCAGCGCGTACGGTGGCTATTGCTGCTTCCACGGGTGGTGGTATCGTTTCTTTTTTACGTATTTCACAGACACGGCAATTTTTTAAGGGACACACGTCAATATTTTCTCGCTCTAGAGACGTTTCGCCACATTGAAACATTTCTGCGCACTCCACGCGGTTTTCGCATTCCATATTTAAATTAGCGCCTGGGTAACATTTGTTTTTAATGCATGTGTGCCAAGGTATACAATTGTCTTCTTCGATGCATGCATTACCTTCTGGTTCTTGATACATCCTCAAACTTAACATAAATGCATTTCCTACTGCAACTAAGCGGGTTAGTTCTGCATCTACTTCTGGATCCAAACAGTTATATTTTCCATCTTTTAGCACTTCTGTCGCAAGTTCCAGTTGATACTGGTAACGAATTAAAATGCCGTAAGAAAATAGACGACTGTCTTCCATTACATACAGTTTCTCCTTGATGTTTTCAAGGCGCTTCAATATAGCAGGAACAACATTTTCGGCAGTTTCAGCATCCTGGCAATTGTTTTTAAGTCTGCTGGCATCCCTAACTATATCTTTTACAATTCTAATCAATGGTAACAAGCCCTCTGGCGAACAATGCCCATTTGTACAAATAAAAGGTGCTTTGCATTCGAGTATACTAATACCGCAAGTATTTACATTTTTGTTACTATTATCAGGGGTAACCACCAATTCTGAGACTTCGATGCCTGCAAAACCATCATCAACCTGAACCTTTTCGTTTTGTTCATTGTTTTTATATTTAACAATTCCACCGAATGGGTATGCATCTAGCGTATCCCCTTTGTTCTTATTTTCTGCAGCATGTTTTAATTCACGCAAAATTTCTGGTGGAATAGCATGCTTCTGCTGGGATTTAGCCAGTATTTCTGGTGCAGGTGCTATACCTGAGCTTGAGCTCGCTGTACGTGGACTTACCACTGGCATATTTGTGGCGGAAGATTTTCCCTCTATCTGTGGTAACATTTTAGCCTTTGTATTTTTACTAGTTTTTGTTGGAGATTTGACTAACTTTTGATCGCTATCATCCCAGGTGCATTTATCGCCAATACCCCCTCTACCCTCATTTAACAATTGCTTTATCAATGCTAAAATATTTACACGCAATTCACGTAATTTTTTGTGGGTCTGATATGTGGTAAAATATGGCTCGCCCCCATCCATTAAAAAACGAGATACATGTCCAATATCTAAATCAACATTTCGTATCAAAGATATTAAATCGCTATTTTGAAACAGACTATCCCAATTTGCAGGTATTGTATCTACAACTAGACTTTTTGTTTGTGATACAAACGTTTTTTTTAATTTTTTCCACGTAGTATCGAAAGTACCAAATGCATTTTTTACCTTTTTAGTCCGATCACCCATTTTACTATTGTCACTTACTACTTCAGAATTATCTAACCATGCAACTAAAGCAACATATTCAATGTCTATTAATGAGGAAAATGCTTGGTCAATTGCAGAAGATAGCATCGTCTGCTGGCATACTTTCTTTTCTTTTCCGCATACAATTGGTAATTTGCAGCCATACGAAGACTCGCATGTGCCACCTTCCATGCCATTTGCCATATTATATATTATTTGTTCAAAAAAAACAGTTGTACTTGTAAAACGATGTATATGCTCCTCAAGCAACTCACCTCCTACGCTACAAAAGTTTTTATTCCTTTTAGGATCATTTTCGCTGTTGACGACATTTTTAATTTTATCATAGACTCGGAAAGCCGTTTTGTTCATTTTCACTAATTGAAAAAACGAAGAGGAAAAAAAATCTGGGATATACGAACGTGTTTTCAGGGATACAATTTCTTCAAGTTGCAAATTAACTACCTCCATATTAAAATTTTTATCACATTTTTTTAAATGTTTCTCTGCAGCCTTGCGTAAATTTTTTGCTCGTTGTAATAAATTAGAATTGCTGCATAAATTTGTGCATATATGTTCTTTTGCATCACAAAATAAGGATTGGTCGCAATCAGAAGACCATTTACATTTTTCGCCAAATTTACCTGTGTTACAATTCTGACAACGATCTTGCAAACTTTTCATTTCACTCAAATAGGCAATATTTTCAGCTTGTTCTTTCCCGTTAGCCGGAAACAACCCAGGTGCATAGTTATCGTGGATATTTTTAAAATTAGAAAATGGTTTGTTCAAATGTCTTTTTAACCATGCAGTTGTTAAAACAGTTGATTGAGCTTCGGCATCTTTTATAGTTGATTTGTCAAACGAGACCGGCTCTTGTTTTGGGAGATTCTTATTATTGGCATTTTTACTATCTTGAGGTTTAAGAGCTTTATTATTTTTATCACCACCTTTTAGTGTATCGTATAACTCATCTATATCTAAATTTCTTCTCATTTCTTTTGCTTCATTGTCTTTTATCAGGTCCTTACTATCGTCAGCATTCTCGCCATCGTTGTCTGTCCGAAATAAATGCCACGGTTTAACTGCATCTACACTATGTTTTTCCTCGTTGTTACTACTGCTAGTACTATCACTATCACTACTTTGTTTTGTATTTTCCATAGCTTTTGCCAAAGCACTTGACGTTCTAGTGGCGTCATCTATTTTAGAGTCTTTATTTACAGTGTTGCCAAAAAATATTAAGTCCGCCCCATTTTTAGGCTCTTTAGCAGCGACACGGATTGAACTTTTGACTATATTGATTTTGTCAGATAATGTTTGAGTTATGAATATATTATTAATATTAAATAAAAACAAAAAATTAATAATTAAACACTTGCGTAACGATCCCATCTTGCTGTTTGTTACATTTCTCATATTGGATAAAAATGTGAATATATATGTATTCTATATACACACTCGTTTTGAATCCTTTCGTAACAAAAACAACAAAAAATCCTGTTAAGTTAAAGAAAATTATTCGCGATGCGTGCAATATGTATGTGCAGAAATGAACATGGAACTGTAAGTTAAACGTGAATGTCTTTTATTGTTAATAATAACTACGTTATTATATAATATAATAAATTATTCAGTGTTACAAGCAGCAACAAGGCGGTAATAGTATTACTATAATGATACACCAACCAGTAAAGTACAAATACAAAAAATAAAATACTGAAGACGATCACCTCCTCCCTTTTTTTTCTTGTTGTATCAGTGTCTATAATTCTTTACACCTGCATAGTATTAGTTGGCAGTGTTAGTATTAGGGTATTTTCCGATGCCCTTTATTTTATTTTGTATCAAAGAGAAAGTTAATTAAATTGGAAGAAGAATTAGGAATGCCAGAATGGCCCAGCTGGCAAGCCTGGCAAGGCACTAAATTAAATATGAAACTCAAAACTATGAAGCACAGTATAATAAGTACTCGGAATACCTTACTGTTGCTTACGCTACTGTGCTGTTAATACTCAAGCGTAGCGTGGTCTCCTGTGAGTACCTTTGTAGTTTATAAACTTCACGTGTAGCGAATAAGTTCAAAGACTGCAAAGCAACAACTATTAATACTGTATCATGTAACTCAAGCGCAGCTGTGAACTGTGAATATCTTCTTATAGTGAGGTTAATAGCTTCACCAGCCTTTTTCTCTGTAAAAAAAGGTCATTCTATTCTATACTTGTTACGGTATGGATTTTACTGGACGACGTTGCCTATCACAAAATAATAAAAAAAATTTCCAAAAAAAAAAAGAAAACCTTTTGTAAAGCACTACAGAAGGACATAGATGTGGAGATCACTTCACAGTGCTAGCTTATGCTATAGCTAATGACGTTAAATTTTATTTACTTATTTCAAATTGTAATATACAATTATTGCATTTTATAACAGCATATCATTGCCATTGCTTTCCTTTCTAATTATAATCCGTGTTATTTAAATCCCTTACACGATACACAATACTACTACATCATTATTTTAATAGTAAACTTGGAATAAAAAAATACAATAGTGTGCCATTAAAAAAAGTTTTCCAATAATAATATTTATATATTGTTATTATTGAAATTATTACTATATCTATTATAATTAATATTATTTCATACACTACAAGTTAAATGTGTTTTGTATTGTATTATTACTTAATAATATTTCAAATAATAATACGTAATAATAAAGAAAAATATATTTCAATTTTTACGACTATTTATTATAAAAAATAATAAATTGAAATTTATTAGGAATTATTATTTCAATTATTATTATTGTATTATTATATTTTTTTTTTTAATTTATTAATAATTATAATTTCAATAATATAAAGTTATTATTATTATTATTATAATATTAATAATAATTATTATTATAATTATTACTACATTTTATTATTATTTATTATTATATTATTATTCTTCAGGTTGTTATATTATTATTATATTTTTTTTTTTTTGAAATAATAATACTATCTATCATGATTATTATTTATTATTATATAATAATACAAAAAACAACAACAGAAAAAGGGAAAAAAAGACGCAAACAACATTTGTCGCAGTTGTTGAGCAGTATGGGGGGGAAAGTATGGCACTCTACTCATTTTAATCATTTGCTTTGTCGAAATAAAAGTATTGTTATAACGATATGGACGTATTAAATTATATAGACTCTGATTCTGATCATGAAAATAGTGATAATAATTTAGAAAATAGTAAAAGACAGTTACCCATTGAAGCTCGAACGAAAATAATTGAAAATACCAATATCAGTAACAATAATAGTAGTAAAGCAACTGCCAGACGAAGGAGGCGAAAAAAGATAGATGAAAACAAATCAAAGTCTACTGGCGTTGGTAAAAATAAACGCTCCAGCAACAAAAAAGCTGGGTCGTTTACTAATGTTGTGACCACCAATACAATCACATCAAATGCTGGAAATTTTGAGTTTGTTCCGCCGTATCAACGTATTAAGTGGCGTAGACTAGCGGAAGCAAACGTACAGTCATTGAAAAAACGTGGTGACATTCATGGAATACTGAGTCATTTGGAGGATGTCACGCATGGAGATATGGGTGATTATGTTGATGCCCCACCAGCAATGATGAAAGCGTTTCAACTATCTCAATATGCTGTTCAATACTTATTGCATACACAACAAGTTTTAAGAGAAGGTGCAAACCAAGTGGACATAAAAAAAGAAAAGGCTTTAAAAAAGTTAGAAAACATTAAAGCTCGTTTAAAAATGCAACGGGATGAAAGGCGCCACTTAAATAGTGAATTGAAACGAACAAAAAGAGTAATCAAATCTCACAAGTCTGTTTTAGGTGCTGTCAGTCCACATTTACAGGATATTGACCCTTCCAATTTAGATGAAGCTTTGCGTAAAGGTGTTGAAGCAAGGAAAATGAATGAGGAGGTGCACAAAGCCGAACAGGAAGCACGACGATTACGGGAAGAGGTGGAATACCAACGTAACGAAATTGATGCACAACGGAAACAATGGGAATCGGAAAAGGAGCGAGATAAAACGCGCATGGAGCAAGAGCTAAATAGAAAAGCGAAAGATCATGCAAAAAAAGTAATGGAAGAGGAGCAAGAACGATTGGCAAAGATGAAGAAACAGCATGATGAAGAAGAGAAAGAACGGCAACGAAAAATAAAGGAAGAGGAACAGGCCAAACATTTGGAAAGAGAAAAACAATTATTTGAAGTGGAGCAACAGCGATTATTGGAGTTAAAAAAGAAGCATGACAGAGAAGAATTGGAACGTACGAAAGCGCTACAACGAAAACATAAGAAAGAGGAACACGCGAAACACAGGGCAAGGGAGCAAAAAATACAAGAGGAGGAACGCGCGAAACATAGGGCAAGGGAGCAAAAAATACAAGAGGAGGAACGCGCGAAACATGAAGCGAGGGAAAAGAAGTTACGAGAAGAGGAACAGGCCCGGCTGTTAGAGATGAAAAAGAAACACGACGAAGAAGAGAAAGCTCGGCAACAAGAATTAAAACTAAAGCACGACGAAGAGCTGGCAGAAGCAAACAGACAAAAAGAAAAACAGCAAAAAAGACTTGAGGAAATAAAAGAGAGAAAAAGGAAGGAACGCGAAGAAGCTGCGCAGCAGAAAAGAGAACGTGACGAAGCATTGAGAAAAATAAATGATGAAGAAGAAGATCGAGGCCAAAAAAAGAATCAAAACAGTGGAAAGAAAGCAACTATTGATTTTGATGATGATGATGAATACGATGATAGCTTTGAAGTTATACCAACAATGGATGATCAGTCTGTAAGTGCTGGACAAAAAGCTTCTCCAATGAAATCCTCCACTCTAAAACATATAGTTGCCGAAGTTCCAGATGATGATGGCAAAGAGGATGAAATCGCCGATCTGCTACAACAGCGAGAAAACCGGCGCAGAAAAGAAGCGGAGGAAGAACGGGTCGCAAAACAAAAGGCAGAAGCGTCAAAATTTGCTATGGACGATGATAGCTATGGTGAAGATGACGACATTTTTGAAGATGGTGTGGAAGATTTATTGCCAACGGAAACAACATCCATCCTAAGCGATAATGAAATTGCCAAGCGGAAAGCGCAGGATGACCTTGCAAAACAGGAAAGGAGGGCGTTAGCTGCTGCATTACCTGAACTAAAGAAGGGTGATATTAAAAAATATGAGAAAGCATTCCAAAAATGGGATGAAGAGGGTGAGGGAATGATTAGTTCTGAAAATTTAAGGGATCTATTAACAACAACATTAACTGGAAAGCTTCGATGGAGTGATATCACTGATGATCAAATAGAAACTTTACTGTGGAAAATGGGTGCGTCCAAAAAGATCCGTACAAACAATGGTGGTGTAGTTTCAATATCAAAAAGTAAATTTTTAGATGGTATGAGGAGTAGGCGCGGCATTGAGGCGGGCGAAATTAAGTTACACCATGATGATATTAGAAGCGGAGGGGACCAAGATGTTCAAGAAACATTGGATTTGCTAGATGCAAGTTCATTTGGTGATGATAGTTGGGAGATTTAAAATACGTTTTTGTACATAATAATAATTTCTAAAATAAATAAAAAATATATAATTTTAATTCTTGTACTGGGTAAGTTAATCTAAAAATTACCGAATACGAAAATATATTACACCACTAGTAAAATAAATAATCTAGTAGTAAGGAGTATATATATATTTTTATTTTATACAGAGCGTATTGTATCAACTTCTGCTGATGACATTATCATGTTAGATTTTTTCCATCGAAGTTTCATTATTTCGCGAAAATCTATTATATCGATGAACCCCGTTTCTTTATCATCAAATTGATGAAAGTATGCAAAAATTTCATGGGGCTCAACCGATTCGCCCATATTAATAAGGGCATCACATAGTTGCTTTTTGTCAATTTTTCCCCTTTTCATAGAATCTACTTGATTGAATGTGTTATCTACAACGTCGAATGCACCGCCAGAAACCTGTGCTAAATGGCTTTTTGAGTGATACAATCCAGCTTGGATATTGCTTTTTATTTCATGGTCAGGTAGACAAAAATTATGCTCGGCATAATGTTCTCGTACCTGGTCAAAAAGAAATTTGATACTACACCGTTGTACTTCTGCTGCATCAGTACGCAAAGTCCCGAATTTTTTTAGTGATAGCGTTATTCTAATTATACTTTGGTACAGTATAAATGCATTTAGATAATGTGGGTTTTTATCATTTTGGGATGGATGTGTAATTAATGCACCAGGTAAATTACAGAATTCATGCTTTGTCATTACATAAGTAATAAGTTTCTTGTCCATAAATATATTTCTCCCCGCGTTAACGAATTCCCCCATTGCGCCAAGTATAGACGAAACTAAATTTTTGCTCCTTCCCTGCTCCACTTTTTCCAATCGCTTTTTCTCTTGGTCTGACCAATACATTTTTGCACGTTCATCAAATGCTTTCATCCAAGGCTGGTAATAGGAAATAGGGAATATTACTTTTCTTGGAATCAAGCGTACATCACCATTAAAATCTTTTGTTCTATTTTCATTTAAGTATTTATAGTATTTACGTTGAATTTGTTCGTATTGATAAGTATTCCCACCATATAAAAATCCTAAAATTGAAGACATTACTAAGCCAGTATAATTATACATATTATGAGAATGAAACTTTTCTTCAATTATCTTCCGAATGAGTTGCGTGTAATGCGGCGGTCGCAGATGCTTCGACAGCTCTACTATATGTTGTGAAATTCTTGGAAAGTCTATTTCAGGCCTCTGTAAACTCGTCCTCCACAACTCTAACTTAGTATGACTTAAGAGATTTTCACGTATAAAGGCTGGGTGATAATTTTCGCATAATATTTTCTTCTCTAAATTAATGACTGCTTTTGCTAAAAATATCGGAGTATTTATATTTTTCAAATATTTTCTAGATTTACTTTTGTTTTTACTTTTAAATGTGGATAAGTCATCATCTAATACTAGTCGTGTTTCTAAGGCAAACAAATGATTCAGTGATTTGATTAATCCTGATTTTAATTTAAACTGTTTTCTTTCCTCGGTAGCATCGTATCGCAACTTTAATGCAACTAAAACTACGATTAAAAATATTATGATTGATGATAACAACCATAGCATAAAATTGACATTATTATTAATTGGATCGTTATTGGCAAGCCGCTTATCAAATAACATAAAAATACACCCAGATGCCACTATTAATATACTACCAAAATGCAAGGGTATAATCCACGGTATGCTAGATGGGTTAAAATTAAATAATTGCCTGTATAATACATTCCAGAAAGCCATTAGGCAACAAATAACAATAACAGAAATTGCAACTAAATGCACTTCGTCATCGCTCCCATTGTGGAAAATTAAGCACAACAATACGAATAATGTTGATAAAAATCGTGATACTAAATTGTATAACTCTGTGTATTGAATATCATGGCCAACGTCTGTTGTTTCCGGCCTTACTGCCTTTGTTGCCCCACGACTCCGTGTTGACTCGGCTAGTGTAGTGAATATGAAATATATGATTCCTATGGTAGCGCATGTCAATAAATCTTTCGCTGGGATTTTACCGGTATGGACCGGTTTAGATGAAGTTGCGTATGGAATCGACGAATTGGAAATGGAAGTCTTGTTCGTGATATTAACAGTGCGATTATTACTACTATCTTGCTTCTTAATCATGTCATAGTTGGGCATCATTGGTTGAAATAAGTTGGCGCAGATAGTAATGTAGAGAAATTCGTGTAATATTGAGCTAAAATTTCTGTATGCGGCTGATTCTTGGACACGTTTCCGTTTTTCATGATCTTGAATTGCTAATGGGGCCGTTACCAAGTAAATCCATGCTATTATGAAAAATAGCGCAATTATTGTCCCTGTCGGAGGAAAAACCATTTGATCATCATAAATAAACAGCCCTTGAGATTGGAAGGAGCCGTCTTCTAGTACATTTCGTGAATTAGATAAGAACAAAAAAGTTGTAACAAACATTTTTGGGAAATAACCATATGTTGTTGTACCTGCTGTATTTTTTGTGATTAATAGGGCAAATGCCAATAACATTTGAAATGGAGTAAAAAAAATATGCATTAGACTAAAAATATTTGGCAATGTTAATCTAACAATAGGGCTTCTCCATGTTTGATCCGAAAACTTCTGGCGTTCCTTATTTGTAAAATGGTAACACAAATTGAAACATATAATACCACTCACTATACTTATTATTGCTATGAACATATTTATACGTGTATTTGATTCTGCGATAACAAAGTTGTTCGCTTGCAAAGTGATCACAGGTACTATTAAACACGTAAGCCACAAGCCACCACTTATCAAAAATCGTAAGTTGCTTCCGAATACTTTTCGAAATAATAAATGTAATAACGTTGCAAATGATGCTGCAGGTACTAATATAGCGTAAAACAACACTCTAACTATTACAACGTATGTCTCCCAAATAAAAAGTAATGAAAACAACGTCCATAACTCTGCAAGAGATCTTTCTAAATGCATTTTAGCTACCTCGACTGCTTCTGGCAATGATTCAAATGATGGAATATCTCCAATTAAGCGCGGCAAACGTATTAATGTGATTGTTACCATGGCAAACAATACAATAAAATAAATTAGATTTATCACATCATAGCACATCAGTTCGAGCTCTATTCGCAATGCACGTCGTACGCGTGGCGAACTTATACCGCCACGTTTTGATTCTTTCGATACTCTTGAAATAAACTTTGGAAATCGATACACTGTTACAAAAACCAATACTAGTAACGCAAATGTTAAAATATCCATGATTGCATATTTCAATGATTTAAAGCAAATTTGTCTTAAAACTTTCTCCTTCCTACGCCAAAAACCATACTTATAATCACTCCCATGATCCTCTGGTGAAGGGTTGTTTGCATTATGCAACAATTGACCGTAACGCCTTTGCAGTTGTATTAAAGTTTCCTGCAGATTATATTTTGCATTTATTCGCTCTGCGTTATTAAACTCTAACATCATAAGCCCCTCGTACTCATTGCTAAACAGCATTTGTTGCATTGATAAATTGACATTTGCGTGTATCACAGGCAATTGTGATTTTCGGATTGCCTGCTTTTCAAACTTCTTACACAGCATTTTGAATGTAGCATCATGGACATAAGTATTTTTTTCATTTAAATCCTTCATTAGTAAGCTCAGTTTATTGTCGAATTCATTTAGTGTAATTTGGGCCCTTTGCCGTAGCTTACTATCAATATTCTTAAACCAGTGTTGTTTGGTATAATTGCATTTACCACTTTCATTGATAAAATCATAAATTATTTCTATATGTTTTTGCAATGCCATGTCAATGTCGTATAACGTTTGCAAAAGATATTTAGTCTCTTCTACATCGTATCGTTTTGACGATAAATTCATCAGCCATAATGCATGGAAAAATCGCCATGGTGTTGCAAGAGATATAATCAAGCAAATGAGATAAAGAAGATCAACAGCAATATTGAATGAAGTTAACAATACGATGTGCCACATCGAGTCACGAAAACCCGGTCCCTTGCTCCAATATGGTAAAAGTTTGTCTTCTGTCGTGTCATTCTCTGCCACATTTATGTGGTATGACATATCCGTTGATTGAATGACGCTGGTACTAATATTTGAGTGTAACTCGCGTAAAGATAATTTGACATTGCACATATTGACATTTTGTTTATTTTGGTGTTCAGAAACTCCTTCAACTTGCAGCATTATATCCAACATATCCTGTATGTCTTCAGCAGACACTGTGGTATTTGCACTCGAGGTTGTGTTTCCAGTCTTCTTGATCAGATGTCCTAAATGTTTATTTACGCTTTTTAACTTTACTTTATTTTTAGTTTTAACTAGAATTAATATTTCTTGCCCGACTGGCATCTCCGCTACTAAATCCAGGGGTAAGTCATTTTTGACTTCGCCAGGTAAAATAATATTAGAAGTAACTTTCAACGGTTGAGTGCCCTTTCCAACTTGAACAGCAAGACCGCCAAAAATACCTTCAACGTTTGCCCAAAATTTGTTTTTCCCTAAAATTCGCAATCCAGTCGCCTCCAATTGATTAATTGCATTTAAATTGCTAGATGTACCATAGAAATAAAATGAAATAGGTCCCTTGTTCAATGGAATATGCATTATAAGTTTCGTAATCTTTAAGATACCTGGCTCTGTAATAGGTTGACTGGCGCTAGATATGAAATTTAAAATGCATGATGGTAACCTGTATAACGTCAGTACAATGATGAAGAAAAATGGCATTACAGCTGCATCACGGATAACTTTCAAAAATTGAATCATGATTTGTTTTTTTTTTGACGCTATAGCTTCGTTTCTTTTCCCCAATATTTGAAATATAACATCAGCTCTAAATACTGTTATGATAACAGTTAGTGCAATGATACCAACCAGTACGTCAGTAATGCATAAAAAAAATTGCTTTGCTACTTCTTGATGATATACGATATAGCTTTTCATTCCGTCATTGCGATTTTCGTTATCTATGTTATTTTCAGTTTGTGTCGGTGGTATGATCAATTTCTTAATATAAACCCATCTATGTTGAAATATATATACAACTAAAGTTAATGGCAAAACAATAACATCAAGTATAATCAACAAAAATGTTGCTAAGACGACTCGGATGCGATTTATCGAATTAGTAAAATAAAATTTACTTGGAGCTACAAAGGATAAATTCATAGTATTTTGTTGTTGAACATTATCTTCCATATGCCCCCCATTATTAACCATATTTACATCTAATATATCATGTGCATCTACAATTTTAGCTTCTGTTACTGCTACTACATTATTTGGCAAACTATTATCGCCGCTACCGTGACCAGCCTCGATCTCAATTACCGAATGTACTGTTGGCATCACGACTAATGCTTTTTGTGCGTTAAAGAATTCTTTCAAATAACTATACAGATTTGTTGCATTCATTTTAAGTTCTGGTATCCTATAGAAACTAATAATAATGATTAACATTAATGGTAATAACAGTAAATCAATAATAAAGAAGGAAAAATGCTTGTATACTTGACAAAACCTGTTAAAACTTTTTCTACATCCTAAATAGTTGACTTCGTTTTTTGCAAAATAAAGATGGAAAACGGGTACAGTGCGGTAGACTGAAAGTAATAATATTACTGAGAATGGAAGGGTAATAACATCAAATGCGAACAAAAAGACATGAATAATCGTTGTTGTATAACGTTCCATTGAGTCTTCAAAATTGAAACTATGATCTGCAAACGACTGTATTATTGGTGTACGACGCCACAATGTTAACACTAATAACATCTGCAATGGTAGCATAATAATATCACAAATTATCAACAATATTGAAGACAGCAAAAACAAATATCTTTGAAAACTATGTTTGCAATCAAATTTCTGTTCACCTTGTTTATTTACCAAATCTGTAAATAATCTATATCGATAACACGAAATTAAGACTATTACAAAAAGTGGTAAAAATATGATATCGCATATAACCAATATTAAGTTTTCCAAAACAAGCCTTTTCGTTTTCCATCCAAAATTATGCTTCATTTCTTTGGAGATATTTTGAAAACGATAGTATGTCACGAAAATAATCAAAATAGCTGGTACAAAAATAAAATCAATCAGCGTTAAGAAGCCTTGCCGAATAATTTGTTCCCGAAGCTCATACATATAATATTTTTCAAACAAATATTCATAATACATGGTTTCTTCACCATTAGTTGTATCTACTGCAAATTCGTTCGGCATTGCTTCCCCAAAATTATTTCCCGAATCATTTGCGTTATTCAATCGAGGTAAAAATCCTTCTCCTTTATCATCCATATGATCGTTGCCAATTGCCAGTTGCGTTGGTATGCTAGCTGGAATTTCATCCGTTAAAGACAGATCTCGTTTTCTCCGAATTCGAGAGTAATGGTTGTACAATATTCGCACCCGGATGACGCATAAAACAGTTATAATCAAAAATGGTAATGAAATCAAATCTATTATTGAAAATATACCAAATGCTATAGCAGCCTTTCGTGCATTAAAATTATACGATGTATGTACATACGTTGTTCCATCCACAAAATCTTTGGAGAAAAATAGAAGTGCGTGTTGTTTGTTATTATTCTCACCTCTACTATTTTTTCCACTACGAAATGCATTTATGATTTCACGGATAAGTTCGATGCCGTGAACGCCACATATTAAGCCAACAACGCCAAGCGGAATGGCAACTATATCAATTACTGAAGCAATAGAATTAAATAGGCAAATAAATCGAAACTTAATCCGAGAATTTTGCATCTCAACACTTTCATTCTCTTCGTTGTTATGTAGTTCATAATCGTACGAACGATCATTCGTTGGAGTCAAATGTTGACATTGTGCGCTGTTAATATAGTATATTGCTTTTAAAGTGTCCATTAATATAAAAAGAAATCGATGGGGTGCAATAAGACTGATAATGAAGCACGGAAGCGCTATCAACGTATCGAATATACTGTTCATGGCAAAAGAGAATCCCATACGACAAAAATGTAGACTTCGTTTAAGTTGAAACTTGGCATAACCTTTTCTCCCATTAATTTCTGCACCATAGTAACTATGATTATACACAAAGAATATTGGAAATGCACTACGAAGATACGCTATGGCGAACCAAGGTGTTAACATAATACTTAATATAAATAGAATAATGCCAAAAAGATCAAGTATGGCTCGACCAAAGTTTCTAACAACCGTCAACCGATACTCAACATGATACAGGTGGGGGTTAATATGTTCAAACCAGCCCCGGCGACACAAACGCATCTCTTTTAAAAATGGAAATGTTCGTGTTGGTATACACAATACAATTACTGCTAATCCAATTAATATTATGTCAAAAATGGCGTAGAGGAAAGAGTACAAACCCACATATCGGGCACGGGCACGATGGACGTTCAGCTTTTTGTATATTCCCATCTTTTCTAATTCCATCTCCGTTGGATTAGCGTAGTAATACACTTCTCGTTGCTTGCGTAGTGGAACAAATAATATATAAAAATATGCGTATGGAGCAAAAATCGTTCGAGTTGGCGATACACAACTAGCAACCATTAATGCAAAGCAAATAATATCTAATAAAATTTTAAATATTTCTCTTATCAAATACCAGGTATATTCAACAGTTACAGCGACGATGCGCTGTAAAGTATGAATAAATTCTGTAAATGCGTCATGCGACTGCCCTTCAGAAGTATCATTATCCATACCGTTCGAATTAAATTAATAATAATAATATACTATGTGTAACGATCCTAGTATTGTTTTTTTAGAGATACAACATGTTTGGTGGGAAGGCAGCACATGGAAGACGGTGGTCTACAAAAGTGAGAAGATTTTTTTAAAATTTGACATAATAATACATGATATGTACATCATCATCATTATTATACGTATTATTATTTTTTTTTATATTTTATTATTGTAGGTAGTTATAGTGATATTATTATTGGCATTTTATATAATTATTAATAATAATTTTTTCAATTTTTATTATTATTAAATAATTATTTTGTTATTATTTTTTTATTAATTTATTAATACTACACTATACTGTAATAAATAAAAATATTATTATTTAAAACACACATTTTTACCTTAACCTGGCTATCATTATTATTACCAGG
>Ga0099797_100246_pt1 | contig 35686 bp, 22 predicted proteins | sample Uncmet_Sort48C_1_FD_89871 | JGI IMG/M metagenome (GOLD analysis project Ga0099797, IMG submission 89871) | Marine eukaryotic communities from CALCOFI LINE 67, Pacific Ocean - C012_Sort48C_1 | ecosystem: Environmental > Aquatic > Marine > Oceanic | place: Pacific Ocean: Monterey Bay | collected... | reverse complement strand
AATGGAATACAATAACTGAGTTCCTTTAGTCGATCATTACTATGCGTATCAATACGTCCTCAAGAAGGAAGTATCGAAAGAGGTACATCGATAATTTTAAGCTTCTGATGAAGAAAAATTCTCATTATAATATACTTAATTCTTACTCATTGATTTAATAAAATTTTACTCCCTGTAAATAATATATATACTTAATTCTTGATGACAACACCAGCTACGAATACTAGACTTTGAGAGAGAAAGTGTGATGGAAGGAACGAGAGAATGAATGTCATTTATATATATATTTAAATCATTGAGTAAGAATTAAGTATATACTTAATTCTTATATATATATATATATAATACTTAATTCTTACTCAATGATTTAAATATATATATAAATGACATTCATTCTCTCGTTCCTTCCATCACACTTTCTCTCTCAAAGTCTAGTATTCGTAGCTGGTGTTGTCATCGTCATCACCATCTGATTGTTGGTTTACTCTTCTTTCATTCCTTTTCATTCGTAATGCAATTGAATCTTCTTCGTCGTCCATTGGTATGCTATCACCTTTTCTTTCATTGTTTTTCTTTTTCATTTTGCTTTTTCTTTCCTTTTTTCTTCTCTTCTATATATATAAATATTTACAGGGGGGGGTTAACATTATATGATATGATATGATATTTTATATATATTTACAGGGTATAAAATTTTTATTAAATTATCTTGAGTAAGTGCATAATATATAATATATTATACAGAACATTTATACGAGTATTATATACTTAATTCTTACTCATTGATGTTGTACATAAGAAAAATACGAGTAGTATATTTAAGTTATGTGAAATGTTAGGACACTGCATTACTTTTAATGATAATATACGATACCATATCATATGTGGCAATATTTATGCGCGTCTTAATGATATAATAATTTAATGATATGATACTATATAAGTTACTCGTATATTTTATACGAGTATCATACTAAATGATAATAAAATTTGATATAAAAGCCATAAAAGGGGTACATTGGTATGATATAATATGATACGTACGAAGGGTACTTTTTTGCTCAAGACAGGAGACAGAGGGGTGTGCGCATAATATGTACCAAGTACTAAAATATTTTTTGATTTTTAGAAAAAATTGAACACAATATATTATTATTTAATTTAAATTACTCTATTTTTTTTACTATAAAAATTACAAAGAGATTAATATTCTTACACTCTTTAATAATAAATAGTACGAAGTAATATCTAGACCAATAATCCTACTTGGTATATCATATTTTAAACACAATTTTAAAGTACACATATGTATGAAAGCATAATGCACACTTGATATCATACGCGAGCGCTCAAAAATAATTAAGTTTTATGAAGATATTATTATCTCGGTACTTATTTCATTTATCCACTTATTTACCCCATCATCACATTCCAGCAAAAAGCGATATTTACCTTTTCTCAAAAACAATAATTGTATATCAAGTAAACATTCATCGTATGTCATCATGTTCATTGCTACTTTTGTCATTCCGTTGAAATGGACATGGCCTGACAAAGCATCCTCATTTAACACATAGATATTTTCACCATTTTGAGTTACTTTCAGTACATTCAGATTGGCCACCAACAATTTATTGGTAACATTTTGATCTGAGAAATATTTTTGAAAGTCTAAGTATTCAAATTTAAACGAAAAACTTAGTCTATCACCTATACAAATATTGAAAGGCATTATTTGTTCATTTTGTCTTAGCGAAAAGTTGTTACCATTATCAATATTATTATGTTCGCGGATATTGGACAATTTTACTGGAGATGGGTAATCAGTTGTGCCATCATAATATTTGTTGCAAGAATCATTATTACCCGAGAGAGAACCTTTCCATTCGTGTTTCTTGTTTTCGTTCATTTTACTGTCCTTTACTTTTACTACACCTTCACTAATGCAATATTTTTCATCATTGTGATAAACAAACGTTGTGATTTTAACTGGTATCTGGACCATGCGTTTGCATGCATTTAACGTTAACGTGGATAATGCTGTATGTAACGATAAGGTGCCAACCATTCCATTACTAGACTTCCAAGTTAATCTTAATTTACTTTGTACATACGCAACACATTTTTTAACGAAATTTTGTATCATTGCGTTTTCTAAATCATAGTCCATATTTCCTTTTACTTGATCCTCTTTAGAGCCGCAAACAGGAATTTTGTCAGGGTATGCATATTTTGGTATGGGAATAACAATACGCTGCAGCTCGCCAGCGTCTAATGGTGTTATAAAAATGTTTTCGTAGCTACTTGTATCGCTATCTCCAAAGATTGATGATGACGTGCGTTTAGGGCCACTTTTTTGGCGTTGGAAATTGAGAAAACTGGAAGTGCTACTGGCACTACTAAATGAATGGTGCCGCTTATCTTCATCTAAATTTGGGGTAATAAAACTATTTTTACGGTATACTTCTGGCGTCATGGCGTTATTTTCTGCAACAACGGCAGACTCAGTGTTGGGTATTTCCAGTTTTATGCTATCGGTTGCATCCCTGTTGTCATTTTCCTCCTTGGTTGCATCAACTTCTTGCAAATCTACATCATTTCTGGTACCCAGATGTCGGTACCCAGAAATCTCAAAAGAACGTTTAGTGGGATTGCTCACGAGTAAGATTAGGAAAAAATTAGAGTTACTATTGCTATTCCAACTTGACTCGTTGTTATTGTATTGATTTGACAATGCACCAAAATCACCATACTCTTCTAAAATTCCATTTTGAAAGGAAGCTGTATCAATACTGACTATACGTATACTTGAACTTGTCATCATCTTATATGGCATTGTTATTGATCTATAAATAGCCGGTGTTTCTCCTTGTCCATAATCTATGATTAATTCTGCTGCTGGAATGTCTCTTTGTGCATCAATTGTAAAAGGCAACATGACTTTTGCACCAGATGCAAGTGGTAGTTGCAATTTTACATTCAACAATACGTCAGGTTCAAAGTAAAAAACCCCACTAAATTTTGTTATTCTATTATTTTTCTTATTGTTATCCCCATCGTTTATTTGATAAAAGGATGATGGATTTTCATTATCAATTGTTGAAAAGATCGTAACTGGATTTAATCGTTGCAACGACTCCGCTGGGGGTCTCATATTGGCAATACCTCTTCGTTGGTGGTAGCTTGTTTTATTTAATCGTTTCATTTTGCGCTTGACTAAAACCAACTTAATTCGTATATACGAAATTGGTACGCAACCAACATTTTGTACAAGTAAACCGTGGTTATGAACTTGACCATCAAGCAGTGCTAAATTAGTGACATTGGTCCCGGATAGGCGGCTGGATTTTTGGTTGTTGTCCGTAGAAAGTGGCACGTGGTTATTGCGCACATCACGTATTATCATTAGTGGCAACGGTTCTAGTACTCGGACATACGGAAAAGGGGCTAGTTTCTCCTGGTGTTTCTTTCCTCTGATATACTTTTTACTGGTTGCAACGGGCTTATATAGATGACACCATGTTAAATTACAGATTGTTATAGCAACTGCGTTTATATACAATTGCTCGCATTCTACCAATGGTTTTACTATTAGTTTAATTTTTTGCGTTGTCAACGGTGGACAATATAACGATTGGCCAAAGCTTTGCAATTTTGGCGTAGAAATATTTTTAATTTTCCCATTATCACAACTTTCTGTTTGTGAATCAGTATCATTATTTTCCGATACAATTGTTATATCTTGGATATATAATGGTACTTTTAGGTTATTTCGCAGTGTAATTAGTACCTCGCAATTTTCACCCTTAACCCATTCAATGACTTTATTCTTATCTTCATCTTTCTCTTTTGAAAATGGGTCATAGTAAATTTTAGTGCCATGTTTTGCCATGTTTGTCGCGCCTTTTAAATCTTCAACACTATTCTGCCCAAGCGATATATCGTCTAATCGGTGAGGGTTGGCCGAGGGAATATATTTTTTATGTTGTCGTATTGCCGATACTGGGCATGGTTCAATCATACAAATTTCAGGAATATTAGTCATGTCTACACTTATTTTTGGCATTAATCCACTAGTAATTGCATGTAACTTTTTCATAATGTACAACTGACTTTGGCTTCTACCATCGGGTAAAAGCCACATAGATGGGTTTGAATTTATATCATCCCGAGCGGTATAAATCGATGATGCCATTGGTGCATTAATAGACAAATGTGACTCGTCAATAATCAAGTCATTCCTATCAGTATTATTTATTTCTTTGAATATAGGTGGGCGTGTTCCATTGGGAGATGCATGTTTGGCGCTAACAATGTTATTGTTATTACCAATATTGAAAGATTTATCCCGATCGTGTTGTTGTTTTACACCGAATAAGTCTTCTACTTCTAATTGCGTCTTTATTATTTTATCACCATTATTAATACTTTCATCTCCATTATAAGTAGCAATTTCTATATTTTCAGTTTGCAATTCCCGTAAAGTTTCAATTGCATATTTCGTTCCCAGATCGTGGTTGTTTGTTAAAATTGACAATTGCAGTAACTCCAATAAATATTGTTTCTTCATTTCAGGCCATCCATCTGTGTTTTCTATGCTACTTGGATTTTGATCTGTTGCAATCCACGGGGATGTTGCTTTGTGTTTTGCATCTACGTTGTTGTAAGCATTAGTAATAACCCTTATAGATTCTTTTCGTTTTTCTTGATGGTTTTTTCCACAACCATATGCTTCTGATGCCAATTGTAAAAAACACAACGCCGTATTCCAGTTCATTAAGTCTGCATACATAGTTGCAATTTTATGGCAGTAATACCCAAATTTGCGACGCAGCCCCATAGTTTCACACAATAAACACACCTCAACATAAAAGCGGATCCTAGAAGGCGTGCGTATCTTATCAACGTAAACGATCGCTTCTACATTAATTAATTTCATCACCGTAACTGGCTTTGGGTATATCAATCGTGCATAATAACGGCATAATTTTAATATCATGCCTAGGTACCGCTCAATTTCTAACTTACATTCCTTATAATGTTTAATCGCCAGCATACAATTTCGTTCAACGTCATTCTGAAATGGTATGCGCGTGCTGTTAAATGCGTCAATTGCGCCAGTTGCTACAGCAACAACATCTGAGAAGATATCCAAAGCTTGTATAGATGCCATAATATTGGCCGATGCGTAGCCTTCGTAACAAGATCCTAACCATAGATGGTCTATCGGTTTTCCGTTTTGTTTCATTAATGTTAATGCCATAGTATAATGCTCTAGTGCATCAAGGGGAGAACCTGCTACTAGACAATAATCAGCGCACCACTTTCGTAATCGGGCAGCATATCTAATATCCCACTTTTTTTTTTGTTTATTCCTCATAATGGCATCTTCTTTGGCCAGAGATGGGTCTAATCCATAACGTAATGATGGCATATGCTTACCACTTAAAGCATTTTTAACAATTACATCCAATGAATGTATAATTTTATTACATATATTGCCAAGGTCAACTTGCATTTGGAATTCTAATATAGAACCTCCTCCTTCTGAGGAACATCTATCTGCAACAAATACAGTCAAATCTTCAATATCAGAAAACGAATCTTGCGCCTCTAATTGAAAATCTGTTATATCAAAGGCAAAGCAATGTTTCAAAAGTGATGCCTTTCTACGTTTTTTCGATGGGGATACGTAGTTTTTGGCTGAAGAGGAGGAACTACTATTTATAATATTTGGCGAAATCAAATTATCAGCTTTAGTTTGAAACTTTAAAAAAGCCTCTGCAATATTATCAGTTGTTGGACAATGGCACAGTCCAAAAATAGCCAGCGGTTGGTCGTGCGCATTCAAATCAGTTGTTTTTAAAGTTGACAGTTCATTACGTTCTAATATTTTTTTACCATTAATAAATTGAAAATATATTGCTCCATATTCATATGATATGTTAAACACAGGTATATTTTCATTTAAACTATTTCTTTTTAGTTTCAGTTTACCAAAGGTGCTTGCATTGTTGTTATCAGCCGGCGATACTTTTGATGGTGGCGTAACTGTTTGAAGAGGTATACAGCTAAATTGACATAATCTATTGAAATAGCTTTGAAAATGTTTATTTGAAATATTTCCAACCGGCACAACTAATATTTTTATGGTAGCTCTTGATTCCAAATATGATGTGAAGAAAGTATTAATATTTGACTGTGTTTGTTGAAACATTACTGTCTATCTGTGCTTTTGTATATAAAACTCTCCGACGTGTTATTCTCACTTAACACTACTGATAACTGCTGATTTCCCGTTCTAGGGGTGTAAACATAAGCTAAAATGTGTAACTATTGTGGACGACGAATGATGATGATGACAAAACAAGCTTCTTCTTTGCTGCTACTTATTATTTTATTGCACTATTATTATAATACTTTTATTATTTTGTTACTATTATTATTATATTAATTATTATTAATTTTATTTTTGACAGACAGCGGCGCTCCGTTCCTTATTATTATGCAACAACACGTAAAAATAAACATTAATTTCCTTTTTAGCAACAATAAATTATATTTTGCAATATCTATCATATATTTATACTATTTAATCATATTATAAGCTACAAACAATATTAAATACTCTAAAAATATCTTAAAATGATTTATTTTAAAAAAACGATTTTATATATTTATATTACATATAGAGCTTAATAAACATATTTATGACTCCATTTATATATATTATATTATTAAATCACTTTTTTATATTTTGGTCTTTTAATGTATTTATGGATTATATAAATATATTTTATCGTTATTACATGTAGATAATACCATTATAAGTTTAAATATAATTAATATTTATTAATATGTGAATAATAAGAAATCGTCGGAAAATACATACCACTCTCGTTGTTTTTACAACACAGAATTAGGTAAGATTAGTTAGTATTTCTTGGTAATAATAATAATAATAATAAAATAATAATAAATACAACAACGACAATAAATAATATATTATTAATTAATAATAGTGCCAGAGTGCAATAATAAAAAAAAAAATAATAATATAATAGTTAACACGCGAGGCACCGAGAAGAAGTAAAAGCTTCATTGTCGTCGGCGATATGTATATTTTAACGTGTGGAAGCATACCTGGATCAAGCGTGCCATTAGATATAATAAAAGCATGTAAAGAAAGCCATAACAAAGATTCTGTTGCTATATAAATTTAGCCTTTTGTCAAATAAAAAAAAATGGAGCCAACGAAGAAGTTACGTAACGAGCTCGCTGGTATGTTTAAAATCCTCGCGTTGTTGGCCAACGTAGGAAACATTCAAAATGTTAGTACTGTATTATTGAAACTCTCTGCGGTTGTTTTTGAAGGGGAAATGTTAGATGAGGCGAAATGTTGCGTGTTAGAAGGCGATAAATACTTATCACGTTCGCCATGTAGTAAAATATTTCATCATGTAGGGGAACAACTGTTGTTAATAGGTTTGAAAATATATCGTGTACAAAATCAAGTTTTACTACCACTGAAAAATAATAAGAAGAACTACGTATTGTTTTGGCTAGAAAATGTTAAAACCTTAGAGTTAATAAATGAATTGCAAATGTTGTTATCACGATATTGGAATTCTAAGAAAGCAAATGAAAGCAACGATCTATTTAGTAAAACCAATTTATGTAAACAAAAGTGTTTGCAAGACTGCATTTACTTGTTTCAACGGTAAGTAAATTTAGTAGTGTACGTGAGTGAAAATATTATTAAGTTACTTTCTAACCGGCATGAACACGCTTGCATCATAATATTCTGGACACTAGACTCTCTTCATCATCGTCATTGCCAATGCATAATAACAATAGCGAACATTTCATATCTATTTTGCCAAAAACAATGTTAAATGAAGTTCAATCGATGTTGAATTGTGCATTAATAAATCAAGATGATATTTCGTTACAATGTCTTTTGTTGAACTGCAGTCAATGGAAAATGAATACTAAAGCAAATTTTATTTTTCTATCAATACTGAATTCACTATGTAAGTCACACCGATATAAACCGATGATAGTAACTTCAAAACTGGTATTAATATGCTTGTTTGATAATTTATTACTATCATTAAAAGACGATGGAAAAAAATGCGAAATAAGGACAGGCAACAAATCCCATGAGCCCACATGTTACTTCAGTATAATATTGAAAATTATAATATCACATCCAACAAGCAAAATATATTTGGATTGTAATTGTGAGAAATATTTAATGCAGCTAATGACAGGTTGTTATCAAACCATTGTTAGCAATGATTATAACAACGTGCCTGAGATCAAATCGTTGGCAACCCAGATTTACAAATTTATCAGCTCTATTTTGTTTGTATATCAAGATGCAATGTCAAAAAATATCAAAATTGCGTGGAAATCTCTATATCTTAAATTTGTAAAAAATAATATATCCCCTTTATTGTCAATTGGCACACAGATTGATAATTGTCGTGAGTTCTATTGGGAGTCATGTCACAGTAACAACCATAGAGTTGGTTTACAAAATCTCGGGAATACATGTTATATGAACTCAATATTGCAGATTCTATTTTTAACTGACCCCTTTTCAAATGCAATTTTATCAATAGATTTGTTAGATTTGCAGAAAAATATAGTAGGTATCACCAAAGTCACCAGCCACTTGAATAATCTTTTTATTTTTCTATGTATGGGCATTTTACTAACTAATATATTTATGATACAAATATTTATTCAAATAGAGTGGACTAACTTTAATCAGGGGTTTAAAGTATATTTTTGCATTGTTGACGTTTACCCATCGCCCATGTGTAGTGGATGCCCCCATAACGAACTTTAGAAAAGAATTACGCAGTCCATTTAATAATTTTCGTCAACAGGATGCATCAGAATTTTGTTATAGTTTATTAGATGATGTAATTACTAGATGTAATTTAGATGGTGTAAAAGATATTTTCTCAGGGAAAATTGAAACAAATATCACATGTAACATATGTAACACTAAGTCAGTGACCAATGCACCATTTCTTGGCCTTCAATTACCATTTTCGTCTGCAATGACTAATAATGTACCCAATAACAATGATAATTACAGTAGCAGCAACCCCAGTTACAAAATATCAGTTCTATTAAATCACTATTTTAAGCCTGAAATTTTAGAGAAAGGCAATGCATATTTCTGTGAACGCTGTAATAAAAAGGCAATTGCTTCAAAACAGACGAAAATCATTAGAGCCCCTGAAATTCTTGTATTGACAGTAAAGCGATTTTATTATGATACGGCAGGAACTATTTCAGGGAAAATTAAATGCCCATTACAAATAGAACCAAGTTTAAATGTAAATAATGAATCCTTTGATTTATTTGGCGTTGTCACACATCACGGGGATTCTTTGAATTCGGGGCATTACACTGCCACTGCTTCACACAGTAATTCACCTAATTCATGCTGGTGGCACTTCGATGATAGCCGTGTGGAAAGACTGAATTCAAGAGGAGTACAAAATATAAAAAATGCATATATTTTATTTTACAAAAAGAAACGTGTAGTTGCCGAAACAACTGTGACCCCATTTTATACAAAATCAATATCGCCCGATATTCTGGAGAAAATACGGTATGATAATTGCATGCACATGCTCGAGCTACATACTTCAGCAAAAAGAAAAATTACTCGTGACCTTCATACCAAAAATACAAAAAAAGACGACTCAATCGACCTTAAATGAAAACGTTTGCACAGGGCAATTTAAATTAGGGGTACAACAGATATTGTATTAATAATAAAAAGTACCAAAATATTAAATGAGATGAAGTAGTAAACTTAAGTTTTAAATATTAAATTCTTAATATAAAAAATATACGAGATATTAAAAATTAATTAGATATATTTTTGATATTAAAACTTTTTTATTTTTTATGTTAAAAGTGTAGATATTAAATATATGCGTGTTAAAGTGTAAAGTTATATAATTTTAGATCCCGTACTCCATAAGCACGAGTAGGTTTCTATCCTTCAGTGCGCACTCGTCGAACGCGCTGGAGCGGTGAGGCTGTCAAAGTGAGAGATCCTGCGGTGAACAGTAACTGGTAACTATCCGGGTAAAGATCTCGAACTGCACGATTGTGGCAAAAAGCCGCGGTTTTGATCACTTTAGCTTGTAACTCTCTACAAGTTTCGTTGACCCATTGTGTTTTAAGTCAGTCTGTTTTTCTTTTCGATTATTATTTTATTATTATTTTTTTTATATAATATTTTTTATATCTTCAAGGTATATTAATAATAATAAATACATACTCTACATAACAGCACAGTAGGAGTATACCTCGGTATATAATATATATATGAGATTAATTCTTACTCATTAAGTTATAAATAATTGTTTTATAAAGAAGATGTATAAGATATAATGTAATAATTATGCGCGATATATAAGAAATATATATATATTAATAATTAAGTGTGTATGAATGTAAAATTTTCATCGACTAGACCTGCATCTAGGGTGAATTTACTGTCTTTGAAGTGTGAATTAAAATTCAACTGAAAGTGATTCAGAGGGAGACGAAATGTCTAAGTTTCGAGTCTGGGTTTTGCGTCTTTTACAGGTCTGGTTGTAAATGTTATTTCTTCTTCGTGTATTTGATTTCTGTGATTTCTTGTGAATTTTCTTCTGCCGCGCTTTTGAATACTTTGCTTTTACTCTGGTTGCTATATTGTCGGAATCTGACGGGGATTCACAATTCGTTAGAGGTATGATTATTGAGGTTCATTGAATTTATGTCGATTGATATAATAATAATAATATAATAAATATAATACCAAGTATATATCCTAATAATATAATAAACACGTGTTATTCTTTTAAACATTATGGCTTCTGGGAAAAAGAATATAAAAACTAAAACTTGTTGCGAGAGGTATTAAGCGGTTGGTTTTGTCCATCGTGTTTCATGGGTTACTGTATTGTAATAATACACTTTACCAGAATTTGGGTCTACAGCAGATGCCCAATTACTTTGTTTCCGCGTTGGTGGAGGCGGTAACTCTTGTACTGTTTGTTCATTTTTCTCTGCCTTATGATTTACCATCTTCTGTGCGCCACTTTCCTCCTCATCAAACATTTTCTTTTTATCCTGTTGTCGTCGCATTGGATTTACCATCTGCAGGCCATTACCATCGTCATCATCAGTAAACATCTTTTTTTTGTTGTCATTACCACCGGTGCTAAATGCAACAGATACGTTACTTGTGACAGTTTTTTTTGAATCAATTCTTTTCATGACCCAAGAGGTCTTGGCTGAATTTCTATGCGTATTTAAACTTTCTTTGTCGTTGTTCCGTCTTCTCTCCTCTGAACTCTTTATTCCCCGTTTATCATCACATTCTACATCCCAGTTCGAAGCATCACCATGTTGTGACATCCAAAAAGCATTGTTTAAAATATTTGTACCGACATAAAATACACGTACAATATGAAAACAAGTCATACCACTTCCTAAGACCATCATCATTTCTTCTACACCATCTGTTTCTGCTGATATTAGCGATTGCGCGTTGAAGATACCTTCGGTTATATATAATGTACTAGACATATACAGAAACACATTATGAAACATTTGGATAAATTCAATTAAAAACATGCCCCAATAACGGTACGGCCGTTGCAGCAATAAAAAAATCCACTGTATAAAATAAATGATTACAATGATCAAGCCACGCAAATCATTCGTTAACGGCAAACCTATTATAACCGCCCCTTCAATTAAATTAAAAAACATACGGTACGAGTTCCAATACCATCTATCTTCTTTTAAATTGAAAAAGAGTGCACCCCAGCGGTTGACTAACTTTGACATTCTCCAAGTTTTAGCCTGGGCACCATCTGTGTCCCTCCATCCTTCATATTTAGCTGTTTCAATATATATGATACCGTCCTCACCGCCGTGTTCACCTTCGCGTACCAGTTTCCTGCTTTTGTAACATGCAAAGCATGGCAGCAACAATACAACGAGCAGCAATGGGATTGAGAGATATAAAGCTTCAATGTTTCCAGTACCAATAAAGGATGCTACACCTGAGAAAGATGCGAAGGTTAAACCCATATGTAAGCCAATTGTTAGTTTTAGCGTGACATTAGGAATATCCATCCAGTATCGTATTGGAAAGCATGGTATTTTTGTTTGCGGGCATTTGCTACAATATTTATAATTTTCAGCAGCATCATTATCGTCATCATAATAACTACGATGCGTTATCAGCAATGGCAAACGTATTAAAAATAAAATAATAATAATACCAAAATAGCCTATTGTCGTATCTAATAACATTGCATTTCTGTATACTGGATCTGTCGTGTCTAACAGGTCCGCATCTTTTGCTTCAATAAGACCCAACCTGCATGAAAATATACCAAACGACCGACTAAAATGGGTAAAAAACTTTTCGTTTATATCGCACGGGCAAGTAGCTTTTGTGACGCTTGCCTTTGTTTTGATCGTGCCGCTTTCACAAAATGTGTAGTTAACATTTAGTGCAGGAATATTTTGCGCGTTAGCTAACCAAGCACCGTGATATAAAAGTGGAGTGATATCAGCGCCAGTTAAAACACCATAAATTGCAAATGTCATCAACGATATAGTTAATGGCCTCCCCGAGTCTCTCAATGCATTTTCTGCAGTTTTTGTTGGTTTATAGGTTTTCTGTTTGAAAGTTATATTACCGATATTTGTTGAGTTTAAATCGTATGTTAGACAAGCATGATTTGCCTGAAATAAGATACTACAACAAAATGTAATAAATAATAGAACTTTACTTCGAAAACATGAATAGCATTGCCGTTCCTTCGTCATGGTAGTTGTTGAGTATATATGTGCGTAGTGCCTAGCAATATGTTTTGAGTTGGTGAGCGTGAGATCCGGCAGAGCAGCAGAGGTTGTTTTGTGTGTCTGTACGACTTGCACTATTGTTATTATAATATTATTACGTGTTATTTATACATATTATATTCTTCTTCTGTTATTATTACAATAATAAATAATATAATAATAATAATAATAATAATAATGATGATGGCACTAATTAATAATAATAAATAGGCCAAAAATAATAATAATTAATACTACTAATAATAATGCTACTTACACTTACCCGACACAACCGTGTATATTCGCTATGGCTATACGTATATAATGCTATATACTTGCTATTTTAAAAAATCAATAGTGTATCGTCTACAATGCTATATAGATGCTATTTTAAAATCAATAGTGTATCGTTTTAAATACTGACAGGATCGAGGGCAGCGAATATAACTTACACTGGTACTATTATCTTCTATATATATATATATATTATTGCAACGAAAAATACGAGGCACATCATAGCGCTCCATCGTAATAGTGTGACTGCATATATGTCCACTTGGTACAGCATATATTAGTAGCACTTTGTTAGCGCATGGTGAGCACTTCAATAGTGTGACTATATTAACAGCACTTTGTTAGCGCATGGTGAGCACTTCAATAGTGTGACTATATTAGTAGCACTTTGTTAGCGCATGGTGAGCACTTCAATAGTGTGACTATATTAACAGCACTTTGTTAGCGCATGGTGAGCACTTCAATAGTGTGACGACTACTACTAGTAGTGTCTATGATAGTAACAAGAACGTGCCGTCTTCTTCTATAGTCTCCAGCGGTTGGGTAGTGAGTAGTAATAATTAAGAATATATGCTGGTAGTGTGTACACTTGTAATAGTGTATAGCACCGTACTATATACATACCATACCACTCCCACCTACTATCGTACTGCCTAGTACAGGAGTGGCAGCCGCGAGATCCGATTGGTCTATTTGTTGGCTGTACTTATTACTAAGTAGTATATATTATTATCACTGATAATTAGTAGTACTTATAATTATTATTCTTGGATGGAATTTCAAATTGTACATCTCTATCATAATAATGCCTACTAGGTTAGGTACTTGTAGGCACTACTGCCTCCTACAATACAGCTACACCTTACTTGAGTCCATTTCAAACTAGATTTTCAATTCGAAGTGCATTGTTAGTACAGTATGGAGTGCTCGCTGTATACATCCTAATAGTAATTATTATTAATTATTATAACAATAATAAAATGAATTAATAATAGCACACAACAACATAGAATAATATTATATATAATATAATATTAATAATATAACACAATATAATATATAATAGCAGTAGTATACATTCTTCTTCTTCTTTTGCATTGCACATACATACATGCATACGTACACTTATCATGATTGGGACGTAACACAAGGCACGAAAATAGTACCAACGAGACATACAAACAACTCTATTGCTTCGTACAGCGTAGCCATATTTGTGGCTTTGATTGGATATATATAAATTTATTGCGCAATTTGATGTGTTGGAATACAATAGCACTAGTATTATCTGTAGGTTTTTTGGTGATAAACGTTTGTCACGTTAGTGCACAGTCGTTTGAACCGCATTTGCATCCGAAATCCGAAAGGGAGCATCGTCAACTATCGGAGGGTTTCCATTCAGACATCGACGACATTATTATATCTGCTGGATTTCAGCACTCATGTGGAATACAAGCCAGTGGTGAAGAGTTTGGAGGGACAATTACTTGTTGGGGTTTTAATCAAAAAGGACAAGCTGCCCCGCCACAAGGAACTTTTATTCAAGTAAGTTGTGGAAATTTTCACTCATGTGGTCTAACGATTGATGAGGAAGTGAAATGTTGGGGTGCAGCTGGTGTTGGGCGATCCGTCGAAGGGTCCTTTTTACAAGTTAGTGCAGGTGGATTTCACACTTGCGCAGTGAAAAAGACAGGAGAAATAGAATGCTGGGGAAAGGATTATGATGGTCAGGTTAGTGGTGTACCACCCGGCACTTTTGTTCAAGTATCATGTGGCAAAAGTCATAGTTGTGGTATTAAAACAGATGGTACAGTAAAATGTTGGGGAAGTAACAATTGGGGCGAAAGTCAAGCACCGGAAGGCCATCAATTTACACAAATATCTGCGAGTATCTGGCATCATACGTGTGGTGTTACAGTCGATGGAGATATATTATGTTGGGGTGCAGATGGTTTTGGCCAATCTGGTAGAGTACCAGAGGAAACATTTATCTCTGTAACCACTGGTCGTAAATTTACTTGTGGCATTTTGACTAATAATGAAGCCGTTTGTTGGGGTATGGAAACAGATTTTGATTTAATAAATGTACCTGGTGGTAATACCAAATGGGCGTCTGTTTCATCTGGGTATATGCATAGTTGTGGTATAACTATGGATAATAAAGCTATTTGTTGGGGCAATGATGTTGGTACTCAGGCAACTGTACCAAAATCGTTTATACCGGCCAGTTAAAGGTTGAAAATAAATGAGCGGGAGAGGAGAGAGGAAAAGTATTTTTATGTGTGTGCGGTACGTGTTAAAAATTCGTGTGTACATCATACATTGTGTATAATTATTTTCTTACACTCATTTAATTTATAAATAAAATTTTATATCTGTGTGATAATAAGGATATATATATTGATAATTTTATTATATTATTAATATTTTTAAAAATTTTTTATGCATAATTATTTGATAAACGTATTTTTTTTTTATATCATATATATAAACTTAAACTTATACCTACTCATGCTTGTGGAGTATTAGCTTGCACACGTGCATTCGAGCTTCATTATAGTAGGATAGAGTAATATTCTTGAGACTGAGTATTGAGCATAGTATTCATCACGGGATCTAAAATTATATAATATAACTTTACACTTTTTTAACATATTATAAACTTATATTAAAAAAATTTATAAAGTTGTTAAAAATAATATATTATAAAGTTAAATATATTTAATATTCATAAATATTCATAATAATAATAAAAATTATTAAACTTATATTCAATTAAAGCGTCATTAAAGCTTATTATATTATACACACTGCTAATTGCTAAAATACATACTTGTACCAGCAGTATTCTATTTAAATTAATGAGAGAGTAAGATACTATTATATATATTTTGGACCAGTATGTACTTGGTATGAGTGTACAAAAGTTTTTTTCGACTGGATCCATTCATTATCTTGAGTAAATTTACGCTATCATACCTTTCATTAAAAAAATAAAAATAACTTACATACATTTATTTTTTAAATTAATTTAAAAAAATCTCTGATATTTTTATTTTAAAAAATCTAAATACCGACGCTTTGACAGTATATGTGTATATATATGCTCTCTCTAGAGATATAATTATAATCGTAAAATACGCGTGGTTCTCTTTGTTTACAATTTTTGGTCCCTGTATTTTACATACCTACGAGGTTAGTAATGCTATTGCATTTTGAACATCACCATTTGTTATTTCTAACATTTGCTTTGATTGTACTTCACTGAAACCCATTGAGATTAATTGTTGTAAACCATCTGATTGTTGTTCTACTTTTTTATTGCTATTATCATCGCCATGATTTTTATTATAGTTATCCACGTTAACAGTTTTGACATCACTCGATGTTTCCACCGCTTTCTTTTTTACTAATACTTCTGACGAAGATGATGATGCCTTTTTTGCACCGCCACTAAATCTCGCAAGACGCGCTGCACGCATTTCATCTCTAGACAATTTTGCAGGGGATACATTATTTGAATTTAAAACTTTCCCACCAGATGCTGTCCAATCCCCAGACGCTTTTCTCCATTCCAAAATTATATCGGATACGTCTTTAGTCCCAGTGGCACCATCAAGGATGGCCTGCCTAACTGTGCCAGACTTTACAACTTCCTTCCCGTTTTTATCCACTACAGAAATTGTTGGAATGCCTTCAATTTTTAACTCCCGCGGCAGTTCCCTATGCGCTTCATCGCCATATTTTATAGCTAAATAATCGCCATGATGGTTTTGGAAATACGATAGCATCTCTGCCTCTGATTTGTCATTACTTACAAAAACGATTTCAATTTTTTCATATTTTGCTTTTGCTTTTTCGTAAAATTGTTTGACTAATGGTGTGAACATTTTACAAGGTGGACACCATTCTGCACTAAAATACAATAAAGTAACTTTGTTTTGCAATGCTGCCTCTGAGTTATAGACAGTTTTCCCACTTCTATCAAGTAACGTTGCGTGCTTTAATCTAGTTGCCATAATATTATGATGTATGCCAGTGCGTATGTACCTGCAATCCCAACATTACCACTATATCCCCTACCTTTCCAGCTAACTAACTACTGATTAGGAAGTGCAGTTTTGTATTTGATATTTGATGAATGATGATGGAGGTCGTCGATCGTCATCTACTAACAACTACTATAATATTATAGTTTATAGTAATATAGTATAGGTAGTATAATATAATTAATAACAAATAATAATGTTTATAATTGAAATAAAATAATATTATTACAGCACTATGTATAATATATAACAATATAATAGTAATAATAATAGGTTTGTCTAAATAAAGGAAAGTACGTATTATAATATACTAAAGTGTACTTGACTATTCGCATATTCAATATTTATTACCATATAACTACTACTGTATACAGTATATAATAATAATAAATATGATTAATTTAATAAATACCACCACAACATATATTCCTTGACAAGGATAACACTTAATATAAGAAGACGTCCCCTCTCCAGTAGCAATATAGGTATCACCCTTGGCGATGTCATCATAATACCATTCCGTTTGCGTGTCGTATTCAAGTTACTGTTGAGCCTGATCCCATTTGTATTTTTCTTGCGCATACATTTTTAATTTATTCATGTGCTCCTTTAAAGATTGCTGGCGCTTAACAGGATCTTTATGAAACTCACGCCCCATTGGCATTTTCATAGGGAACATCTCTTTTTGTGTTGTCTTTACAATATCCCCCTGCATCGGTGTTGAATCGTTACTATGCTTCATCGCTGCCTTCGATTCTTTTGCTGGTGCTACTACTTTGTTATTCTTCGAACTAAGCGCATTGGATTTCTCAACCGATGCTTTATCGTTTGGAAATAATTGTTGTGGTCGAATTATTGACCCTGATGCGTCTTCTTCCTTATTCAAATTCATCGCCAGCTCTTTTAGGCGTACTAATTGGTCCTTCACTTGATCAACATTATTCATATCGATGTTTGCAATATGATCAAATGCTTGGCTATCTAAAGTAGCTTCTATTTGCATTGCAGAATCAATTGCATTTACAATTGACGACGTATTATTTTGATTTTCCATGTTGTCCCCAAGCCCCGCTCCTTCAAAAACACTGCCGCCAACGTCCTTTTCAGCCTCTTCAGCTAATAACGATTTTTGCAATATCTTTGCCATTTCGCGCAATTTAGATAATTGTATTTTTATAGATTGTACTTGCTGCTCGTTTTTAAGTTCATCGTCACCATCGTTAATGTTGTTGGTATAAATGGTGTCAAAAACTGCACCTATATCGCTATGGTTGCTGTTACTGTCGTCCTTGTTTTTATTGCCAGCAACTTCTTCCTGCCCAGATTCTTTCATTGATAATCTTTGTTCTTCAGTACGCAATTGTTGTTCTGCATGATTTAAATTATTAAATAATTCCCTTGCATATGAAATTAATTTTGTTAATTCGTTTCCACGCTGTTCAACATATTTCAAATGTACCTCCGCCTCGCTTTCTTTCCGTTGCAATAACTGGTCTCTCGATTCAAATAAGGCCTTTTGCTCGTTCATTTCAACTTGGTGCTTCATTATTTGATTTTCCAATATTGATTGTTGCTTTTCGACACTTGCCATGCCTTGTTTATGCATCAACTGTAATTCCTTCTTTTCACTCCTTGCAATTGCAATTTCTTTCTCCAGCGCTTCGATTTTCGATTGCATTCGTCGCATTGCATCACCGGCATTATCCAATGCTGCAGTTGATGATGAGACTTTGTTGAGTAAATGATCCATTTGAGTTTGCATTTTTTTCATCTCTGGTGACAATGCATCCTTGGTAAAAGATCGTGATGAGGGAGGTATGTCGATATTGCCATTGCTATTATTATTATTATTATTTAAATTTGATTTCCTTGTTTTCCTATTCCGTAATCCATTTATATTATTATTGCTAGTATTCAAATGAGTTTCTTTCTCTTCAATGACAATCGTATCTTCCGAATTTTGATTCGGTGGCGTCCCAATTCTTGTTGTTGAAGATTTTGATAATTCCTCTGTTATTCTGTTGCTACTGGTGGTGGTATTACTATTGTCATTATGGTTGGCACTATTTGATTCTACTGATGAATTGTGAGTTGACGAGGTCGAAGTGGTATCAGTATTACTGTCCTGTAAATTATTTGCTTCAACATTATTCTCCGGAATTGCTTTCCTTGCTGCTAATATTGTAAATACTATATAATAAATAGTCATGAGGGTCTGTGCAATCCCATCGTAGCTATTCACATTGATCAAGTTGGCTGTATATTCATGCGAAAATAAAATCCGTGGATAGACAGATCCCATAACATATAATGGACTCATGGTGTAAATTGAGACAATGATGCAACGAGAATATGTAACTTTTTTACGATATTCTGCATTATAATTTGCGCCAACACCACTTAAATATTCTGCTACCTTTTTAATAATAACAATACAGCTTATAACTCGCAAAATTGACTCTTTACCTCTGCCGATGAAGCCCGAAAGGTTCAAATACCCCCATAAATCTTTTATCCAAAGAAGTAAATAAAAGTGAATCGCTTTTTCGTCTGCACCTTTTAATTCAAACGTTTTATAAGCTGATCGACAACTTGCATAAATATCTTTTGCACTAATTATTAGTTTGTTATTTTTCTTATCCTTTTTAGAGAAGAACCTTAAAAAATCAATAAAAGGTTGCCTTGCATCTGTATCGAATGCCTTATATTGCACCCCGTAGCCTTCATACCGATATGCAACCCCATTTTGATATAATGACATAGTCACTTGTTGCGTATCAATTTCAACATGTAGTAATGCGGGTGTACTAGGTAAACTCGATGATCCCCAATTAATATCTTGCACAATCCCTTGTCGATGATATTCAAAGTACCATCTTATTAGACTTTTGAGCGTGCTACCTGATACTGTAGGTAATACTAACCATTTGTCGGGAAAATTATGATTTACACTTAAAGTTTTTGTCTTCGTATGGAATTGCAACTGAAAATCAGAATTTGTACCAAATAAATGTTCCATTTCATTTAACACCTTTTTATTATTTTTTATGGTTAATAATTGATATGTATCACTTGAAACGATATCAATTGAATGAAAAATCATTGTTGCAATGAGGTGCGATAACAATGTGAAATAAAATAGATGATACATTGCATCTTTGAAGGAGCACCTTCGGAAAAATGACAAGTTACCAAACAAACGGTGGTTTGTATAAAACACTAAATGGTTTGCGTAATTCATTTCCCACCAGTGACGGTCCACGAATCGACTTAACCCTTCGTACATAATGATAGATTATAAATGTACCTGTCCTCTCTGTGTGTATATATGCGTGTGTGTGTGTGTGTGCACGCGCGCGATCTACGGCGTCGTATGACCTTGGTATTATGTTTCCAATATGGTGCTGTGGTTCTGTGATTATCCAACCAACATGTTGCTTGGTGGTGGAGTGAGTGAGTATCAATGATGTGGCACAACAACAAATAAATAAATTATTAATATTTTTTTTTTATTATTATTATATTATTATTATTATTATTATATATTATTATTGCACTATTATTATTATTTATTATTATTATATTATAGTGCTATTATGTTTATAATACCTTTATATAAATAATAATGGTGCAATGATAATAATAATTAATTAATAATAAAATAAAATATAATAATATAATAATAAGGAGAATAATAATAATTTAAATTATTATAGTAATAATAAATAATAATAATAATAATAATATCCATATACGCAACGAGGATTTTTGAACTCCTGCCAATCTGACAAAGCACCAAAACTTTAAGGCATTTATAAATAGTATTATTTTAATTTTGGTTTAGTTTACTATTGCATTTAAGTTGAATTTATCCAATTTTGACCCTTAAATTTTGGGTGTTTTGTCAGATTGGGAGGAGTTGGAATAATAATTAGTATTGGAAGTAAAGATACCAATAATACTAACTAATAATTTATAACAGACACGACTGCTACATATATTATTATTATTATTACATATTGAATATATTAATATTACATGATGATGAAGCAAATACAGCTGGGTTACAATGTATTTAGTCCTTAACACGTAATATGATATATATAAATTAGATTGCCTATAAACAACTTATTAAGGTAGGTATTTATAATATGAAACTTTTATAGCATCTAAGTACAACTATTTGTATCCTTAAATTACTTTTAGTACTATTATGACACGTATACATGATTATGAATTTAGAAGGATTATTTTGAGTGTATGTACACAATATACAGTGTACAGTATGTATAATGTATATCAGCATACATCCTGTCAAGTGCTACTTAAAAACTTAAACTGCGACACCTTCTTCTTCCTATTTATATTACCAGTGTTAGTGTACATAGTACCAGTGTACATAGTACCAGTGTACATAGTACCAGTGTACATAGTACCAGTGTACATAGTACCAGTGTACATAGTACCAGTGTACATAGTACCAGTGTACATAGTACCAGTGTACATAGTACCAGTGTACATAGTACCAGTGTACATAGTAGGCATAAATAATGAACAATCCCATATGGTATATAATAGAGGAAGACGATGAAGAATAAATTATTATTATAAATAAATAATAATAATAATAAATTTATTATTATTATAAACAGAAGAATAGTAATAGTGTTTAGTAGTTATTATTATTATTATTAAATGTATAGCACCATTATTATTATTACTATAATAATAATATTATCATCATTCATCATCTATTATTATTGCCCGTTTGGAACACACACGCACGCACACTCTTGAACAAAGAACTTGGCCATGTGTGGATCAATTTTCAACCTTGATATAATTATAGCCTATTCCACAATATAAGTACATGCACGCACAAGCATTGGGGAAATGATTATATCACAGGACAACGAAAAGAAACTATCGGCACTAGCAGAAAGTTTAAAAGAAAATATTACAATTAAAGATAGAACGCACAGGTTTCGCACGTATCCGTCAACCTTTCTTGGGCGCGATGCTTTGGCATGGTTCATTGAGTCGAAAAACGCATCCTCAATGGTAGAGGCAAAACAGCTTGGAAATATATTGATATCCGCAGGCTATTTTCACCATGTCCATGATGAGCATACACTGAAAGATGATATTTTATATTATCGATTTTATGAAGATGAGAAAAAAGGGAAAAAAACAGGTGAAACGAAAGATGAGTTATCCGTAACACAACAAGTTGCTTTATTAGAACTGCAATTAAACGAGAAAAATGTAGAATTATCATCCATTTACGAGCGTTTGCAACGTATTGAAGAAAATAATTGGAGCCTCAAAGATTCTATAATACATGCAAATTTTTTTATCAACATATTTACATACGCTATTTCAGTTATGGGACTATGTTTATTATATTTGTTGTTTAATGGATACATATTTTTCCTATTTTTGTTACTTATGGCACCCTTTGTATTTAAAACGACTATCGCAATATCGATTTTATCGACTGTATATAGCTATCTTGGGTACGACATGGCTAAAAAACGTGCTACTTCTAATGATAAAAAAACAAAGATTAAAACCTTGGGAAATAAATTAGGTAGCAAACGTATCAGTGAAATTCTGCAAAATGTCACATTAGGCGATGATGATGGTAGTGAATCTAATGATATGCATGCAGCAGCTTATTTTGCTGCTAATCCAACCGTAGATGCGTTTACTATTGATCGATATACACAACAACATTTAACAATAGGCGATGGACGACGGGCTATGGAAATTGAAACGAATTTATTTAAAGGAAAAATCATTTTATCGTTACGAGGAAATAAACGCTTAGACCGTGGTAGTATTGCACAACGCGGCTATTTTGAAGGTCGTAATCGAATAAGTGCATGTTTTGTACAGGGGAAATTTAAACAATCCATCCCTTTCAACGAAGTTTTAACAGGGCAAAGCTTTACTAAAAAATTGAGCAATTTACCGTCGGCGTTTTTGATTCAAATGTTATTTGGTGTATTGAACAGAATTTCGCCAAATATGGTAAATGATGTGACTTGTCCAAAACCATATTTATTGACGCCATTAATTGCTGCCGCACAAACGGTACATATATGCAAGCCAGGTGAGAGACCGCCCGATCTATCTGATATATTTTCAAGGGACTTATCTGATCATGATTTAGAAGATTGTTCCTCGTTATTTCCACCAAATAAAAAAAAAATGAAGTATACACAACGACGAAAATATTTCAACGACATGAAAAATATGGAAGGCTTATCATTTGACACAGAGAATACATATACTTTTGGTTTTTGGCAAGATATATTTGATTCAACTAAATTTATGGCTATATTGCCGTTTGGATCATATGACGTTACAAAATATATGAATCAACAACCGATGCAAATAATGAGCAAAGTTGGTGTGAAGGGCGAATATGTATGGTGTGTTGAGATGTGGCATAGAAAATTATTTGAAGGAAATCGTCGTGACAGCGAAACAAACTAAAAGGAATAGCGTGGCACGTTTAGCTCAGCTCATAAAAAAGTACACCAATTTTTTAAATCTTTTTTGTATTGACACACACAAAATACTTTTTTGGTATATTTTTTGAAGAGTCAATGAATAATCAATAAAAATTGATCAAATAATATATATACTAAATCTTACTTATAAGTTAAATGATATATATACACGAGTATATTATTTTACAGTCGTATTTTTATTAAAATGATATTAAAGAGTAAAATACAAAATATATATTATATGCATTTTACCTCTTTTTTAATTTTTATGCATATTGATCTAAAATCAATAAACATCAAGACAATAATGTCTCTCACGATTACGACTCTTCATCAAACGAAATTCGCAATATTCCACCGATGGACATCACCCCAGATAATCATTTTGGTTCCAGTAACATAGCAACCAGAGTAAAGGCAAGGGACGAAAAAGCACGTAGGAAGGCAGCTCATAAGCAATCACAACATCTTAAGACTCGGAATCTAGGCAATACGTCTTCTTCTGAGTCCCCCTCACATGAATATTAACCCCAAAGGTAATAAATGTATATGAAAAGTGCAGATCTATTCGAAATAGACTTTTATATTTCCTTTTTTTTTTTTTTTAAATGTATATGAATATTAATCACAGGGTACAAAATTTTATTTAACTTAATGAGTAAGATACTATTATATATAAATACTCCGGGTGTGTTTATTAAATAAATAAAACCCCCTCAGTATACATTGTATCTATGTTAGAAATCTCATTTTTTCATACCAATGATATATCATCATTTGTAACAATTATGTGTATACTTCTTTTGTATGCTTGTTTTTCAATCTATTATTGTCATCAACATGAACGCTGCCAACGGTTTGTATCTATATTTTGTTTCAATATTCACTGCAATAACTGATGTTAACATAATTAAAAATGCAGTCATCTCTTTTGTTAAACCATCCTTATTTAATTTCAATGTACCAGCTATCCCCATTGTGACCCAAAACACAAATCCAAAACCATATAATAAACCCATTGTTCTTAGCTGCCCAATAATAAATTGCCCCAGACCACGTGGAAACATTGCCTTTAAAATGGACTTGCTATCTGAGCGTCTCAAAAGATATCCATATATCTTCCAGCCAATGCTGTAAGCCCAGTATACAATTAAACTGCCATTTTCAATATTTCGATACATAGCACGCCAACCACATTTCAATGCCTTTTGAAGCATAGTTTGGTCCCCAACAAAATTTTTCCAAGCGTAGTCCCACGGTATTGCATCTCCTTCATAGCCTCGTATAAGGCGGACTGCGTTGTCATCGCCAGCTAGTTCGGATACATAGTTTCTAGTGCTTCCTCTTGGGTGATGATAATCATTTAAAATTTTCCACACAGACACATACGTAGCAGCACCAAATAGCGCTACAGATTTTACTGGCGATAAATCACCTAAAAAGTCATTCATATACGCAATGAATGCTAACTTCTTCCCCCATCTTCCATAACGTGCGGTACGTTTTTCAATGTAGTAAGCCCATCCTTTTGGCAGCTCCCCACCATTATTCAGTTCTTCTTTTGACATAACAATAAATAGTCTATTAGCAGGTACTTAAGAAATATTATCATACACGTCCAGCAATACTAGCGTTACTATTGTATTATTGTGTCGATTGTAGCTTATGTATGTATACAATAGCTGCAAATAACTTGCACACTCATACAAATATGTCTGCTGTGGAATTATATTATCCATAATATGTAACTAATTGAATTGGTTACTTGCATCATCTCATGCCAGCCTAACATATATAATGATATAATAATAATAAATTAATATAAAAAATTATTATTATTATAATTAATAAATAATAATAATAATAATAATAATAAATAATTATTTTTTATATTATAATTATTTATTATTTATAATATTATTATTATTATTATTATATATTTATTATTTTTTATTATTGCAGCACTATTATTATATTGCACTATTATTAATATTATTTATTATATATATATATATATATATAAAAAAAAAAAATAATATAAATTAATAATAAATAGTAAAAAAAATAATAAATATAAATAATAATAATAATTATATTATTTTATTACTGTATTATTATTATTATATAGCACTATTATAATATAATAATAATAATAAATAATTATTATTATTATTTATATTATATTAATTATTATTTTTTATTATTAATAATAATTATATTAACATTACTACTGTATAGTATAGTAGTTAATACTACTACTAGTAATAATAATACAACTATTAATATCCTCTTCTTCATTCAACAACACAACAACAACAAACAATCAGCTGGAACTTTCTTCCCATTCACGCAACTTTTCAATGTAAACCATGGATAATCATACTATGACCAGCAACGATGGTATGAATGCTGCTGGTGGCAATAAAAAGAAAAAGAAACGAAAAAAAAAGAGAAAGGCCGCAACCCTTGCCCCACCGCCAATAAAATCACGAAAAGTTGCACGTGTTGTCACTTCTAAATTTCATGAAATAACCCATGAGCTGGAAAGACTAGAAAACAGTCCTACTAAATTGAAGCACGTAGAGAAAATGCGTGTGCAAGAATTAAAGCAAGAGTTAGATAACCTTGGTGGCAGGCAACGGTATCAGGATGCTTCCAAAATTTCAACAAGGCACAATCGCACCGTAAAATATGTCTGTTCTGTTTTAACGAGTTTACAATTACGACCAAGAAAAAAAGAAAAAAAGTTGAAAGTTTTAGAAATAGTAAGTTCTTTCTCTGCCCCCCAAACTCTATTCGATCATTCCTCTAACACGCGATTCTTCATATTTTACAAATTGAAGGGTGCTATTAATACACATTTATTAGATGTTACATTTATGGACACGACGGCCATTGATTTAAATTCTTGTAACCATCGTATTCAACAAATTGATTTTTTGGATTTAAAACCCAGTAGTGCATACGATGTCGTTGTATCTTCCATGGTTATTAATTGTGTGCCGACGAAAGAGCAACGTTTGAAAATGTTAATGAATATCTTTAAACATTTAAAGGTAAATGGTCATTTATTTATAATTTTACCCTTACTTTGTATACGAAAATCTGCTTTTCAAAATTGTAATAAGTTTGTTCTTTTGTTAAACGACATAGGTTTTAAGTTAAAGCATAGCAAAACGTCTCCAAAACTTGCATTTTTTTGTTTTGAGAAAAAAATAGTAGAAGTCGATGTAAATAATAATACTAACACTAGCCATTCGAGGATTGGGATACCCCCAAAAAAATCTAATAATGAAAATGCATTGCTGAAAAAATGGGGGAAACATTTAAAATTTCAATTTGCAGTATGAAATCGTATGATGCTCTTTAGAGAAAGTAGTACAGACTCTATAAATATTCATTATATCATAAGACTTTTTATATACCGTTATAGGTGTAAAGTTATATATAATTTTAGATCCCGCGATGAATACTATATGTGCTCAAATACTCAATCTCAAGAATATTACTCTATCGTACTATAATGAAGCTCGAATGCACGTGTGCAAACTAATACTCCACTAGCATGAGTAGGTTTCTATCCTTCCGTGTGTACTCGTTGAACGCGCTGGACGTCGGGTTCACTCGAGAACGGTGAGGCTGATAAAGTGATAGATCCTGTGGTGAACAGTAACTGGTAGCTATTTGGGTAAAGATCCCGAAGTGCACGATTGTGGCAAAAAGCCGCGGTTTTGATCACTTTAGATTGTAAATCTCTACAAGTTTCGTTGACCCATTGTGCTTTAAGCCAGTCTGCTTTTCTTTCCATAGCCCAAGAATTTTTGTATTTCTTGATGGCCATTTTTTTCAAAGCTGAAATGGCTAAATCGCAAAAACCTCCCTGCGTATTCATCCCGAATGGATATATAGTTGGCGTAGTCGAACAATCTCCGTTGGTGTGATTAACTTTCCTAGCCTTGGCATAAAGCCGATTTTTGTTAAGGGGACTCGCCCGGTAAAGATAATGATCACGAAAATAAGATGCATTCAATTGCGGACAGCAATCAGTGTGATCTGTGTCCACGAGTTTTATTGTTTTGGGTCGGTCGGAACTATTAGCCGTCTTGTTGGTTACGGTTGTATCAAAATAACAAACTGGTTTACTCAGGTCGTTTAGTGATGTGACAGTAATATCAGTGCGACGGTTGACCGTTGGAAATGGTTGATCTTCCCTCTTGAAAACTCGAAGATCGCCCCCATGTAAAGCGTTGCTAAGGTGAGTTGCTACACAGTCGTGTATAAGGTTTTGGTTGTTGCTGAAACATGTGTTTAAGCACCGACCGCCTTTTTCTTCAGCGCGCGTTGTTCCTCGACCACGGTGTGGTTTGACATTTGGACATTGTCCAACTTCTTTCTTTTCTTGCTTTATTATACTTTGATATCTACCAATGAGTTTTTGATATCTCATGTCTAGAGCCCATGAACATTCACTATTTTTCAGCTGTAGGTATTTACTGAAGGCGATGCCGTGTAGTACCAATACCCGATTTTACGACCATGGAAGTGTTGATCAGTTGTTTCCTAGTGTCCGAAAACTGAGCGTAACGTTCAGTTTCTTTGTTATTTGAGTTATCTAAGAATTTCCTTGTTTCCATGGTATCTCCTTCTTGCATACGTAATTTCATACCCTGTGTTGTAACGTGACACATTAGTAAGACTTTTTATATATAATAGTATCTTACCCATAAGTTAAATAAAATAATATCTTACTCATTATATAATAGTATCTTACTCATAAGTTAAATAAAATTTTGTACCTTGTGATTAATAAAATAGTTTAGTACATTACACATTATCGTGTGTTATAAAAAAGTTTTAGCGATCAAAAGAACGGATATTATATTTGGTGCGTCGTATTATATAATTATGTGGGTGTGTATAGTTACGATCCAACACGAATGTATTTCCATATTTTTCCCATGCTAGAAATTTTTGTCTTGCGTGTATGTCCAGGCATTTGGACACCATCAGGTAATGGATGCTCATCAACATCATCCTCCAAGACCTTTTTGCGTAAATCCTCTGAATTTGCCATACTAGATAAATCTTTCCTATCTTTTGGCGCACTGGTTTTATTTTTCTCCCACGTTTCCCGTAGTTTATATGCTGTTACATAGTAATTACCGCAAACGCGTTCCATAAAATAATTTCCATTCCAATAAGTTATAAGCATAAGCATTGCGCGCATTGCAAACAAGTAATTTGGTATATCAAAACCATTTTGTTGCTGTATTTGATTTTGAATGTATAACAAACATACACAAATATTTAACGATACTGCACGTACCCATACTTGCACAGTATTATTACGTCGTTTTTCTGTTAATGGTTTCATAATTTTATTTTTCACTAAAACAAGCATGAAATAATCGTACCCGCCTGGTACGCCGCATATGAAGAAGAAGCAAAAGTTCATCAATGGGCCGAGTTTGCCAAATACTAGTAATGGGCAACCGAAGAGAACCATGACTACATGGTGCAACCAATCCACGTAGTATAATTTAAAACCCGGAGCAAGCATGTGATAAAAATGGATTGAAAATACTAAACCAAGAGGAATTAATGTTGCCTCCATTTCTTTCAAAGCGCCTATTGTGTCTGTCAGAACAAAGAATAGATCATTTAAACTCGCAATGGATATAAACGTATTCGCAACTACATGCAATATAAAATAACGCCCTTTGTAATGCCTAGCAAACAAGTAGTCCATAATACACAACGCTAATAAACCAACAAGACACCATTTAAACGTTGTAACTGCAGTCTCCTGTACTGTCAACACAGGTTGTAATAGCTCTGATTTTAGCATAATGCTTGTATTCGTGTATAAATATGCTGATCAACCGTGAGTGTTGTTTGCCGTTTCCTGTGATGGAGAGTGGTGGGCTTTCTCCTGCTGGTGGTTGGTGTAGTAGTCGCCAATTTAAATTATTCCCGCTGTGATGTAGTAGTAGTAGTAGTATAGTATGATGGTATATTATAATATAATAATATAAAAATATTATAATATATATATAAAAAAAAATAAAAAAAGAAAAAAAAGAAAAAAAAACCACCAACTAGGCCAACAAAATTATTATTATTATTATTATTATAAAATGAAATTGCACAACAATGGCACAACAAACTGGCAATGGCACCAATGTGCAAATAAATAAAAAAAAATAATTATTATTATATAGTGCAATACTACCAGAATACTAAAAAAAAGAAGAAGTATTAGCTAGTAGTAGTGTAGTGAGCAGTACTACAGACAGGATAATACAGAACATTTCAAATTAATACTGTGTAGGTATTTTATAAGAATACAAGGCACCAAGTATTGTATTATACTTAGCTCACTTAGTGGTGACTTCTTGTTGTTTTATTATTATTTAATAATTATTAAAAATGGAAAACTGTGCCTAGATCAAAAAACGTGATTATTTTTGTTATATTGAAATAAGTACAATTTTCTGTTAGTGTGATATAGGAAGCTTTCACTTTTTTTATAAATCTCTGTTTTTTTTCCTGTCTTGTGCTCTTCTCAGTATAAAGTTTTTTAGGGCAGCTACAATCACACAGGCTTCATTAGTTCTTTTGCTAACCACCTATTCACCTCTGGCTAGCAGGCAGTAGCATTGACATAATGCTTGGCTACCTATCCTCCTGCTAGAGTATAGCAGCAGTAATGCTGTTCTGGCATATAATATACTCAAGCAAACCTACTTACTGTACTGACTATACTGGATCATCGACTAGCCAGAACCTATCGAGCTACCTTCTAAATAGTCGTCTGACTATGGGTGCTACAGTAACTGGAGAGAGATCAATGGTGCGATGTTGAAAATTCTGGTAACCATGGGCTTACCTATCATATTATTATATTAATACAGTTCGTTCCATTTAAAGAAGATTTCTACTAATAATAATCTACAGTAACAGTATCTGTATCTACATACTGTATCTGTCCTGGTCCTGGGGTACAGTATGTAGATGTAGATGTTTATAACAATACAATATGTGTTTTTTTGTCGTCTGTAGTGTACTCTCACTGGCAGCAGTACCAGTAGAAGTGGTCACACATAGTGTGATGCATTATACTTTAATATCAAAAAATGAGTTCAATTTATTATTTATAGTGATTATTATAGTCGAAAGGAAATCCGAAAAGATTATTACTATTATTATAATGCTTATTAATTATTATAATAATAATAATATATATATATAATATATATTATAATAACAACAATAATTAATAATAATAAATAATATTCATTCACTACATACGCTCAAACTAACAACACACTCCACCAACATCCCAACACATGTACATGTATATTCATATACCACATATATACACAACAGATACATACATATATAAACAAATATATATTTATTAAGAATCACAATATGGGAGGGAAACATGGTAAGCCACTTGCAAAGAAAACATTAACGTCTTTAACCGAGGCAACAAGTTTTGATGCCGGCACAGTTAAACGTCTATATATTGCCTTTCATGTTATTAGTTCTACTGTGAAGGACGATGGTGTTATTGATGCTGAGGAATTTCAAACTGCTATTGGTTTTCGTAGTGCCACGTTTTGTCGTCGAATTTTCCAATTGTTTGATGGTGATGGCGATATGTTTATCAACTTCGAAGAGTTTGTCAGAGCTATGCATGTATTAAAGCTGCCAACGTCCTCTGGAAGAGAAAAAAGTATTGAAGAAAAACTGAAATTTTCATTTCAAGTATATGATGAAGATAAAGATAACAAAATATCAAAAGAAGAGCTTGCCAATGCATTTTCAGATGTCATGGAGACCAGAGATATTGCAGTTACAAAGGGACAAATGTCAGCTATTATAAATGCAACTTTTAAGCAAGCAAAAACAGCCAATGCTGACTATATCACGTATGAAGAATACAGTAGTCTAATTAAATGCAACCCTAATAGTTTACAAAATTTTATACAAGCATATAGTGTTGATATTGATGCTGCTCTTCAAAATGCTGCTGCTATGCATAGAGCTGAAAAAAAGAAAAGGAAGAAATAAAAGAATAACTGCAACAAGAGCAATAATAACAGATCTTTTGGAAGAGCAAAGTATGTATATTTTTGTTGTATATCATTATAACGGAAATTATCTTTACACTCTGAAGTTGTGAAATCGGATATTGTTGGCTCAATTACTGTGTGACTTAAGCTTATTCTTTTGTACCCCACCTTGGTAGAATGCGCCCAACTTGGTAATCAAAATACATGTACATGCGCAAGAGAGCAAAATTATAAAAATTAATTTTAATTTATAGGCAAATAAGACTAAATGCTCAATATATATATAAAGGTATCATTACAAAAATTTTAAGTTATCAAATATTTAACTTGTGAGTAAGTTAAAAGATAACTTAAGTAAGTTATCTTTAAGTTTAACTTCATCATATGATATGATATCATATATACTTAATTCTTACTCATTGATCATATATATACTTAATTCTTACTCATTGATTTAATAAAATTTTACTCCCTGTAAATAATATATATAATATATAAATGACATTCATTCTCTCGTTCCTTCCATCACACTTTCTCTCTCAAAGTCTAGTATTCGTAGCTGGTGTTGTCATCGTCATCACCATCTGATTGTTGGTTTGTTCTTCTTTCATTCCTTTTCATTCGTAATGCAATTGAATCTTTTTCGGCGTCCATTAGTATGCTATCACTTTTTCTTTCATTTTTTTTCTTCATTTTGCTTTTTCTTTCCTTTTTTCTTCTCTTCTCGCGGCCATTTTTGCCATTCCCTCGTTCCCTTTCCCGTTCTATTTCCCTCCCCATCTCATTTCCTCCGTCCATTTTTCTCTCCTTCTCCCTACCACTTTTGTTGTTCCCCTGTTCCATGTCTCTGTCTCTTTCTCCCACCATTTCCCTTTCATTCTCTCTTCCCCTTGTTTCTATTTCGTCAATGTCAATTTGCAGGGATTCACAATCGTTATGGACATAGTTATTTATTTTTATTGAATTTATGTCGATGGATTGCGATTCACTAGTTTCACTACTATTGTCCACATTGTTCATATCTTGGTCTGAAGTATGAGTCAAGGTTGAAGATATGTCATCTATAATATCCCTTGGCGTATCTAAATCTGCTGACAAGTATATATACTTAATTCTTACTCATTAATTTAATAAAATTTTACTCCCTGTAAATAATATATATGTATATAAATGACATTCATTCTCTCATTCCTTCCATCACACTTTCTCTCTCAAAGTCTAGTATTCGTAGCTGGTGTTGTCATCGTCATCACCATCTGATTTATGGTTTATTCTTCTGTCATTCCTTTTCATTCGTAATGCAATTGAATCTTTATCGTCGTCCATTAGTATGCTATCACTTTTTCTTTCATATTTTTTCTTTTTCATTTTGCTTTTTCTTTCCTTTTTTCTCCTCTTCTCACGGCCATTTTTGCCATTCCCTCGTTCCCTTTCCCGTTCTATTTCCCTCCCTATCTCATTTCCTCCGTCCATTTTTCTCTCCTTCTCCCTACCACTTGTGTTGTTCCCCTGTTCCATGTCTCTGTCTCTTTCTCCCACCATTTCCCTTCCATTCTCTCTTCCCCTTGTTTCTATTTCGTCAATGTCAATTTGCAGGGATTCACAATCGTTATGGACATAGTTATTTATTTTTATTGAATTTATGTCGATGGATTGAGATTCACTAGTTTCACTACTATTGTCCACATTGTGCATATCTTGGTCTGAAGTATGAGTCAAGGTTGAAGATATGTCATCTATAATATCCCTTGGCGTATCTAAATCTGCTGACAAGTATGTTCCATACACAGATTGTTGTGCTAGTGGAACCGACAGCGATTGACATTGGTTTTGAGTAGGTCCATTGGGATTATGTGACATTGCAATGCTATTGATGTCAATACTTGAGGGCATACTAACATTAGGGCAACATGAGGAGATCTTAAATTTATCACTGAATGATTGGCTTCCTCCACTAGTTCGAATTTGACTTCCTCCACTAGTATATATATCAGGGAGTAAAATTTTATTAAATCAATGAGTAAGAATTAAGTATATATATATAAATGATTACATCTGGGTTGTGTCAAAATTTTATACACACACACATCCCACACAAATCACACGCGCACACACACACACACACACACACACACACACACACACAAACACACTACATAAACAGGGCTTGCACGCCATTTTCCCCAAACTCTACGAGACAACCTACGCTTTTCTGGAAGCGCAGTATCAGGCTTTCGCACAGGTAGGGTAGGAATGGGTAGCACTAAAATCCCTTGACTGTACAGTAAGAAACCTACGCCTTTCTGGAAGCACAGTATCAGGCTTTCGCACAGGTAGGGTAGGAATGGGTAGCACTAGAATCCCTTGTCTGTACAGTAAGCTCGGCTTTGTACCGTACCGATACTGTGCCGCGCTTGCTCGACTGCGCCTGTTACTGTATTGTATGTATATATACAGTGCGTGTGTTTGTGTGTGCATGTGTGCGCGCGCGTGCGAGCATGCATTGCTTGGGTACGGGAAGGGGGGGAACTTGGGGAGACACGGGAGACGCAGGAGAGGTGGTTTTGGCTGCTGGTCAGTCAACACAACGAGTGCATTCACGGACGCGCAACCTGTGACTGTGCCTCGTATTAGTGACTGTGCCACGTATTAGTGACTGTGCCTCGTATTAGTGACTGTGCCTCGTATGGGTGACTGTGCCTCGTATGAGTGACTGTGCCTCGTATTAGTGACTGTGCCTCGTATGAGTGACTGTGCCTCGTATGAGTGACTGTGCCTCGTATGAGTGACTGTGCCTCGTATGAGTGACTGTGCCTCGTATTAGTGACTGTGCCTCGTAATAAGGACTGTGCCTCGTATGAGTGACTGTGCCTCGTATGAGTGACTGTGCCTCGTATTAGTAACTGTGCCTCGTAATAAGGACTGTGCCTCGTATTAGTGACTGTGCCTCGTAATAAGGACTGTGCCTCGTATTAGTAACCATCTGCGTGCCGCGTGGTTTTTGTTTGCCGTTGCTCAGGCCCCCGCCGGCCACCCTGCCAAGGCCGCCGCTGGCGCCCAGGTCCAGGCCGGGCTGCGAATGCTGTTGGAATTCGTGCTTTGGATCCCCGAGGAGCAGTTACTAGAGGCCCCGAGAGATCTGTTGGCGGTGTGTGGACTGCTGATCAGGGATGAAATGTTCAGGTGGTGTGTCTGTGTGTGCGTCCGTGTGCGTGCGTGAGTACATGTCCTCACACTCACGCACCCACACAAACACGCACATATACTCACATTTGCGCACGCACACACGATCACATACGAACACACAAGGCGCACACATGCATCTGCACACATCCACGAGCACACACGTGCATCACTCTCATTTATTTGATTCCTTTTTTGAATTCACTACAGGGAGGATGCCGGTGGTATCATGGCTGTACTTGTCACAAGGCAAATGGATCGTCCGGTCTGTCTCTCTGTGTGTGTACACCTGTGTTTGTGCGTGTGCTTCGTGTTTTGTGATGAAGGTATGTGTTTGTGTGTGCATGCTTTCATGCGCACGTCAGCTCAAGGACACGGATCACGGATGCACCCATTATGTGTTTGTGTGCGTACACACGCACGCACGCACGCACACACACACACACACACGCACAAATGCTCCACGTTTCTCTCTCCCCCCCTCTCTGGCGCTCTCCCCCCCCTCCCCCCTCCCCCCTTCACACACAACCAACCCAACACACCCAGCACACCCAGCACACCCACACACGCACGCACTCACACACAGCCCCAGACCAAGATCACTCATATGCTGCAGCTGATTCTGCAAGGGTGCGCTTATGGTTGTGTGTGTCTGGGTGTCTGTGTATGTGTTTGA
>Ga0099797_100245_pt1 | contig 35697 bp, 30 predicted proteins | sample Uncmet_Sort48C_1_FD_89871 | JGI IMG/M metagenome (GOLD analysis project Ga0099797, IMG submission 89871) | Marine eukaryotic communities from CALCOFI LINE 67, Pacific Ocean - C012_Sort48C_1 | ecosystem: Environmental > Aquatic > Marine > Oceanic | place: Pacific Ocean: Monterey Bay | collected... | reverse complement strand
TCGGGGGCTGGGGTCTGGTGGTGGGGGGGGGGTCGGTGCAAGCCCCTATTAGGGTCACTGGAGTTTTGTGGATCGGCCGGCGGCTGGGCGGTGCAAACCCTATTACGGTCAAAGTAGTTTTGTGATTTGGAAACCGGCTTGGCGGTGCTAATGCTATCCGGGGGTGGTTTATAAACAAGGGCTTCGGGTTATATGTGCATATCCAGTGTCTCTTTGTTAAATTCGTATGGTCTGATAGTTATATTGTTTCCAGTGGCATCTCTTAGTTTAGTGCGACCTTTCATCCCCACATGGTGACGGCATATTTTTTGTTTTGCTATCGGACACTTTCATAGTTCTCTGCTAATGACCGATCAACAATGCATTTGACAGAGACCCTGGGGCGCACAGTGTGGAAGTACGACTGTATAAGGATATTTTGCTCAGGTGTCTGAGGGTTCCGTTTTGTTCTGCAATGTGTCTTCCTCTCGCAAAAACAGTTTTGGAAGCAAAGGCATGTGATTATTGTGAAATGTGTTACACTTAAGGGACTGATAACACAAATGGTTGACAAGTTTGGCCCTGGTCTGAAAGCCCCTGACACAACAAACACAAAGAGATCCAGCAACATGTTTTGTACAGGAATACAGTGACCGTGGCCATGGCTAACTGGCCTGGCCTTCTGAAGGAAGAACCCACTCTATTTTTTGATTGCCACTTTCACACTTGTCCATAACATGATTCCATGTGCGGAGGGCTGCCTGCAGCGTGGCTTCTGCTGGGCGCTATGTAAAGAGCAGACTGGGCTGCCTAATTTCACACATGATACCTCATGTGCTTGTCTAAGGCGGAAACAGATCCCCTAGCTGGGTATGGTCTCGGACTGTCTTAGGTCGTGTAGCAAGGTCCACGCGCTTAGCTGCCTTTACATATCTATGTGGCATGATATATCCCCTGGTTAATCATAGAATTGTTCCGGATTCAAAGGATCGACTTCCATGGCTTCCACATTACAAATGCAATTATAAAATGTGCCGGGATGACAATCAATTAACCGAAACAGATTAATAACCTGTTTTTCTTGGGATCGAGGAATGCTTAGTTGTCGGCAGATCACAAAGGTCAATTCGCATGCAACTTAGACACAGGAATCAAGGCAAACGTAGCTCTAAGCTCCATGGCCCTGTGACTATTGCCACTAATTATATAGCTCTCACAAATGACTACAGTATTTCCGAATGTCCAGATTATTTACAAGTTGCTTTTGTACCGTGCCCCACGCATTCGCACGGTTTAGCGATGGACACATACTGGAACATTAATGTGACACCGTTTGCTCATGATAACATGTTTTTCGATAAGGCCGAAATCAATGTTTTTATGTTTGTGATAAGGCCGAATATCATCACAATTTTGCTACCTGCAAGGGTGCATGATATAGTAGTACATAAGAGGCACATGTGTCGACGACAGTCGCAGAAATACTATATCCCATATCGAAAACATGTCGTAGGCTATAAGGAATCAAATGGCAAGCATTGGTTGTCATCGACATAACTCAAAGATGACCGGTTCATATAGTTATTGTTTGCCTCACCAACATTAGATATGTGTATGCTCCCTGGGGATCTGGCGATACCTGCACAGTTCGCATGTGCAGGCCAAACCTCGAGATTCCTCACAACGAAATCGGGTCCGACCTGAGCAAGTCTTCTGAACAATATGCATAGAAACTCTTGCGGGAATAGGCATCGGCTACGGCTCAAGCTCTTATAAGTACAAATTCCTTACTAGGGTGTAACCAAAAGTACAAATTCCTTACTAGGGTGCATAGAAACAATCCAGAAGTATTTCAGATTGCTGGAGTTAAGACATCCACGTCTTAAGTGCTCCAAATTCTTGGTAACAATGAGGCCCTCGCTTCATGAGATGAGCTGTTTTTTAGAAACCATTTTCAGTATGTTGGAATATAGTTGTGAGCCCTTGGGCCAGAAATCTGTAACATCAAGTTATATCCGAAACGACCCATATGGGACCACATAAGCCCATATGGATCCATGGCTGGCCCAATTGGGGGCGTACTGAGCTTGTGGGGGAGCAGCTCACTGCAACTTCCGAAACACAAATATCCCTGATAAATTTAAGGGCCAGGTTGATTCCTATGGATTTCATGAAATACTCTCTCGGAGCAATAGGCGGCACCTTTGGTGTGGCATTGCCTGTGGCACCCAGTATACTGGCTTGCTCAGGACTATGCTTTAATTTAAGGAGATTGTGCAAACTTGCGTCATCCCGACCCCTTCCGCATGTGAACCCAAGGCCTGACCTGCCAAGCCTGCCATCGTTGGGGGCAGATCCGTCGGACCCAGACCCCTGGAGACTTCCAAGCGGCTTGATTTTGTGAACAAATATTTCATATTTTTGCTGGTCATATCATCCCAGTACGAACCCTCTGTCGCTTTCAGCTCATGTGTCCCACCCGACAGCCCTCTTCCCGCCCTCCCGCTCCACAATATCGATGACCCAAGACACTCGATGAACCGTGCAGAGCAGTCGCAACGTTCTGCCATCAAAGGCTGCCCTAACCGTTTGCTTTGTTTGTGTTCGGATACCTCCAGTGCGGTTCAACCATCTGATGCAAGACATCTATTGGGTGTTGTAGCGGCCCAAATATTGCCATGCCATCAACCAAGCAACGCCCACAGGGACTAAGCGACAAAACACATTCAACACTCAATGCTGAATTAACAAGTGTGGTCGAACAATTGCACGCAGTAGGGAAATCATGCCTCGTGGTCCCTAAGTACTGTGCTCTTTGTGTGGCTATCATTGCTTTTGCAGCTTTGCAGATGCATTATCGCAAGGTTCTGCAATGCCCAGGCTTTGAAAAATGATGTGTGGCTAAGCTTCCTCCCACACTTTGCCCGAAGCCGCCTGGGCCGAAGCACACGTGCAGAATTAAGTCAACTGAATTGCAACCGTGCAACGACTTTGTAAATACTTGGAGGTGTTGTGGTTTTTGCAACCACTCTCATAGTCGAATTGTATAGAAGGGGGGTGCACCCAAGCTTCCCCCATGTGTACTTCTTATTATCAGCAGTATGTTGGCTGCAGCTGGCCACACAACGATGCCACTTAACGGGCTCCCGCATTGTATCTAAAGTGCTAGCGGAAGCACCTCCATCTACACACTGTTAATACTATATATTATGGGTTGTGATACAGATGGCATACTATCGTATTATATAATAGCCATGCACCGGTGGGTCAGGCATTGCAAGCGTCACGGTCAGCTAATATGACTAGTATTCTTCATGCTTCAGCGAAGCCGGACTCAAACATGGCAAAAACGTTATCGCGAAAGCCCAGCCATCTTGCATAAAGACGGTCACGGACAGGGTTGCTGAGGGAACGAAGCAAGTCTCTTACCCTGGCACGCTCCTTCGCTGTGATGTTCCTGCCGGAATCCTGCCCACACACCACGAGAAACTTTCTGAACAAGGCATCCTCAAATCCCCACAAGCACAAACATTCATGAACTTATCTACATACCTGAGTTCCAAAATCATAGTATGTCCTCTGATGCAAGGATTGCATCACAGCGATGCTAGCAGGGATACAAGCTATTAGAACATATATATATATATATGGAGAGAGACTTTTGTTTATTTGATATCTATTCAAAGTTACTGTTAAATATGACAACTACTGTGTCGGGATTTAATAACACCCATCTCATGAAGGGCACATCATGCGGGGATCGCCGCCCCTCCGTCCCCAATTCCAATGTTGGAGACATTTATATGAGTGATCCCGAGCGGGATAAATCAACACCAATTCCTGTAAAGAGCGCTCGGGCCCAAAAGCTCATCCACAACATTCAAATCGAAGGGGGGGGATAAACTGGATTCATTCTTGAAATGGGTGTTATCAAATCCCGACCCGGTATCACTTCTTGTATACGTTTATCTGCTCAATATGTGAGCATCCTGGGCTTACAGTATGCCCACGTACTTTTCTCTGCTTTATTTCTATACTGTTGCATGTGCGCTTTTTAATTTGCCACACTTGCCAAGTGGCTAGACCTCCGAGCGATGAAAGCATATGAAACAAACATATATGTGTCGTGCATTGTAGTTTCCCCGTCCCTACTCGACAGAACAAAAAAACAACAACATATATAGAGAGAGGGAGAGATATAGATAGTTATGTGTGCTGTGTATATATATATATATTACTAATGTGAACCCATGCATTCCATGCACAGGCAAAGTAGAGCAGAGCAAAGCAGAACAAAGTTAGGTTGTTTTTGAGCATTTATTTTAGAATGTTTTTTCGATAGCTAGCACATGACCGCTCGAGCATGCAAAACATGTTAGGCCCCGTCGAGCTTTCTCGAGCATGCAAAACATGTTAAGCCCCGAAGGTGCGACCGAAGACGCCCCGTCGAGCTTCCTCGAGCATGCAAAACATGTTAAGCACCGAAAGCACGACCGGAGACCCCGAACGTGCAAAACATGTTAAGCATCGAAGGAAAGATAAGCAAGTCAGAACTAAGCAAAAGCAGAGCCGAAGAAACACTGTATTTAATGCTTTAGAAAGTTCGGCCGAGACAAGCAAACTCATGTTTTGAGCAAAACTTTGAGCGGGAGCTCATGTTTGAAGCAAAACCTCGAGCGAGAGCTCATGTTTGGAGCCAAACCTCGAGCGGGAGCTCCGGGTTAGAGCTAAACCTCGAGCGGGAGCTCCGTTTTCGAGCCAAACCTCGAGGGAGAGCTAATGTTTTGAGCAAAACCTCGAGCGGAAACTCCGGTTTGGAGCCAAACCTCGAGCGGGAAAGATATGGTATGTACTGTGTTTTGGAAGGTTAAGCCAAGCGGAGCATGCTATGTAATGTGTTTTCGAAGACTCGGCCAACCAAAAGCATAGTATTTGCAGTGTTTTTGAAGGCAGAGTCGTGCAAAAACATGGTATTGACAGTGATTCTGAAGGCTCGAATGTTTTTTTTGATAGTTAACACATGTCCTGAGCCCACAAAGAATTGCAATCGAAAACTCTTGTAGTGCAGTGCTTTCGAAGGAACGATAAGAAAGTCAGAACTATGCACAGGCACAGCTGCCGAAATACTGTATTTACTGTGTTTGAGAAGGCAAAGCATGGTAGGCACTGTGATTAAGAAGGCTCAGTCGAGCAGAGTATGGTCAAAGCTCGAGCGGCAGCGCATTTGACGCGCCAAACCTCGAGCGGGAGTTCATATTTGGAGCCAAACCTCGAGCGGGAACTCATGTTTTGAGCCAAACCTCGAGGCATTTCGAGCCAAACCTTGAGCGGGAGCACCAATTTGGAGCCAAACCTCGAGCGGGAGCTCTGTTTTGGAGCCAAACCTCGAGCGGGAGCGCATCCGCGCAAAGCACGCAAAACATGTTAAGCTCCGAAAGTGCGTGCGGGCACCCCGAGCATCGAAGGGAAGTTTTAGAATAGATACACATGTAGGTCTCTCTCTCTCTCTCTGCTCATGCAAACGTGCATCAATAGCTATATACAAGTATAAGGTTAGAACATGTAATGCGTAATCATACACATGGATTTACAATTATATCAGAACATACATGCATATATGTACATATGATATACCAACATATATACATATAGCTAAATATATTTATACATATATATATATATATAAATGTACACACAAGCTATAATGCAAATGTGCAGGACGAGAGGGAGAGGCAACCACGCATCCGCGGAGTTACATTTATTCACAATTTGTGAAGTCCGATTTGCATATATATATATATATGTATATATATATGTATATATATGTATATATAGAGAGAGCACCTACAAATGTGCCTTCTCTCCTTCTATTTAAAAGATACACTTGTATATTCTTCTGACTCTGACTGGTGCGGAATCTGCCCGGGTATTTTGGTCTCCAAAAGGTGTCGAACATCTGACTATGACTGCTTAATGTGTGCTTAAACGTCACGACCCTATTATACCTCGCTCTTGCATGAGAGTTCGGGCCAGATCCCATGGGCAATGCCCCGACATGCAGATCCAACAAATAAATAGAACACAACCGTTACTAAATGTGTTCCCTTATTTCGAAATGTAAGAAACATCCTGAACTAAATATGTAATCTTGTGTCGGTATGAACACCTTGTACTCCGGTAGCGACGATTTGTGAACACCATGGAACATATATGAATTTCGGAATGCATTTGAATTAGGTTTGCAAGATTCTAGCATATTTTGTATGCCCTATGACTATATGAACATGGTTAATTTCCATACCGGCGGTTTGACAAAACTAACACAGATAGGCTTGTATCCTGGGTTTGCCTCTGATGGCCTCATGCCAAGCGAGTCTAAGGCTTCAGCGGCTGCCATACAAGGTGAGCCGAAAGTTCTGGATGGACAAGAAACGCCACGTAAAAGGTCCTCCGTTGCCAAAGCAAAGCTTCTGCAAGCAAGGATGTGGCCCCACCACCACCACCTCCTAGCGACCCTGCCAGAAGATCGTAATGCAGCGTCTATTTAGGGACATGGGAGCAAGAGTATTATATTTCATATTATATATGTTTATTTTTGTTCTTTTTCCCGCTGTATATGTAAACTCACATGTTCTTGCATATAGGACTGATCCACCTGAAGTTTGAAATATTGGCGCACCTCAAGTTGGAAGGTTCACAAGCTGCACAACCAAGGGACATGCACAAACAAGTAGGAATATCAACTATTCTGAACTCACATGCAACATAACAAAGCGTATAAATATATATATATATATATATATTCTATGCTTATATATAATGTGTTTGTATATATATATATATATATATATATATATATATATATACACGAGCCTCTCTCTGTATATATATATATAAATAAATATTCATATATATATATATATATGTCATTCTCTCTCTCTCTCTCTATATATATCTATATATATATATATAAGAAGCACATACGCAGCACACCACATGTGTGTAATTTCTTCACAGAGCAGAGTGCGGCACGTTCATACTTGCTTAACTGTGACTTCGGCATATTTCGGAGCTATGGACCTTGCAAACTTATAGCAAATCTTGGCACAGAAAATAATGTACAAGGGGGGGGGGGCAGCTGCTGCAGGGTTTGTGGGCCTCCAGCGCCAAGCCAGAGGCCTGTGACCATACGCGGCATGAGAAGGTGATACAAATGCAGATTATACATCCTAGTGCACATACACAGTTGTAGGAAAACCGCTTTACATGTGTTTGTGCTGTTTCTTATTCGTTGGTGAACTGTTCCTGGCGAGAAAATAGTGGCAAGAGAACGATGATCGCCAATAGTATCAATGTGAGGAGACGAATGCTGCTGGAGGGCAACATGCTCAATTGAGGAAAACTAATCCAGGCAACACTTACACAAAGGAGAAATCAAAACTCAGCATAAATCCCGTGCTTGCTTAGTGGCACAAGCTGTGTGTTTCAATGCGATCGGAAGATGCGTGCAGAACATGGACACAATGTCCAAACCACTTTGAGGGTACGTTTACAGGTTTGTATTTTCGTTTGCCTCAAAAACATAAGATCAAGAGGGCAATACATAATAACATAAGGGGACCCTTGCCAAAGCAAGAGGTAGATTCTTAGCCCAAACCCTTGCTGTATCCAACAACTCGATCCAACAAATTAGAACTTGACCTACTGCACTTTGAGCTTTGATGGTCTTGGGATGTCGACAAGGGGGGGGCTGTGGACATGACTTTGACGCAGGCAATGTGTGACATCAATTCATATTCTCAAGTAATCCCTATGGATCGCATAACCAAATTCTGCTGGTATGCAACTTGGCCTATAGCCACTTCAGCATCACATAGCAAATGCTGAATAATATGAGCCAAAATTAATCCATATTGGATCCGGGCGGGCTCATATTGGACCATCTGGGAGCGTTTTACAAAATGCCATGAAAAAACAATCAAGACGAACTATACAAACTTGGCTAACTCATGCTACCCTTTGCTGAAATTACACTCACATTTTTGCGGCCTGGCCCACAATCAAGGATTCGCTAAATACTCTCCAAGTACCATACATCATATCGCAACATATATACCAAACATCATAACATCATATCGAGGACCACACACAAGTACATGTAATACAAACGAGCTGTGCAAACGAGCTGTGCAAGCGATTGAATTCACGATATGCAATCATCGAGTTCATAGCAAATGTCTGGCCGAGCCAAAGCAATCTGGCGCCAATCTGGCAAGTCCAATCTGGCACCCATCTGCAATTCAGGCCAAATTATTCTTTCGGGGAAGAACAACTTCCAATCTGGGAATGACCAATCTGGCAGGCTCACCCTTGGGTTTCTTGTGCCAGATTGGACCCAATCTTCCAAAGCACTCAAACGCAAGATTGCCAATTCCAATCTGGGGCAATCTGGCCAGCTGGGCCAGATTGAAGCCGATCTGGCCAGATTGCTTTGGCTCGGCCAGCAACTGTCCAATATCCAAAACAGTTGTTGGGTTAGAACACACCTCCCATGAATTCCCAAGCCTTACCACGAAGTTTGAACTAACTTCCCTCCACAAGTTTGCAGAAAACTGGAAGAGCCTTACCTAAGGGAAATCCGTCTTTGGCCGCCATATTGAAACTACTACCACGGAAAATCGAACATCGATTAGCAAGTTCATTTTTGTTGAGAAATCTGGGCTTCAGACCCCGGGTCTGTTCCCATTGGATTCGTCTCGAAATTCCGTGCTAGTTCGTGGTATTTATTATCCGGAACTCCGGTATGGACCCGGGTCGAACAAAATGATTTTGGGACACCCCTTCCAAACACAGTTTGAACGTATGGTCGAATCTTGCGGGGCTTTGGCCGCCATATTGAAACTATGAGTCACAAAGCAAGAACGCCCACTCATATGGATGTAGACTAAACGCCTAAACTGAAGAGCTGCAACCGGTATTGAACCTTTTCGAGTGAAGGGGTCTCACACAATACAACTACAAACAAAGAAAATGAGAACGAAATGCAAACTACCTATCGTAACACACGATACACAAACAAAACATAAATGTATCTACAACTCCAACTCTCATACACGAAACACTAGTTGGACAAGACTGCATATACGAAATATGTTGCCATGCACACTCATATAAGTGTCTATACAGATTGCAGATGTTTTCAGATATCCCCTCATTCTACTGAGAAGACCCTTAGAATGCCATAGAACCAATCCTTCTTTTGCGGAGCATGAACAATCAATCATATTGTAGAGGACTACGCCTCCAAATCTAGCCTATGCATTCCTCTATCTCTCTAAAAGCAATCTTGCCTGATCGATGAAGATGGCTGGACCGTCGATGCCAACAACGATGCCCTGTGTGCAGAAGCTCTGATGGGTGAATCTAATGGGTATATGCAGTGTGATTGATCATTATGGATGACAGAGATGCCCTGCGGGTGTTTTGGGCCATGGCTGCGGCAACTCAGATGCGTCAATCTACTGGGTACATGAAATAAGACTGATGATGATCAACAATGCCATGCCAAACACTGCTACATTGTTGGTGCCGGCAACCAAGCTATGCATCATTGAGACTCAAACCGCAGTCTTGCTGATGCATGCACCTTTGTTCGTGATAAACTCCCGGAGGGTGCGACCCGAGACTAACTGCTGGCCTTATTTTTTTATACCTGGGAAACAACACACAAAGGGAAAACAGTCCCAGAGTGTGGAGAAAACCAGGGGCACCTTTTTTAGGTTTAAGTGTGCCACAGATGCTGTAACTGCTGGCCTTATGAAACATAATGCAGTTGTATGCCTTGCAATTTGGTTATTATTACCACGGCACCCTAATAATCCTTGTCTCAATCGTAAGTTTGCAGATACGTGGACGGCTGCCCTAAAGCCCAAACCAGTGAATGTCCATGCTCATGCTGCCTCTGCAACACGCAAAGAAGCACCTTCATTCAAACGCACCCCCACAAGGAATATAAAATAGTGCCACATCAAGTAAGTAATCAACACAGCAATTTAGACATACATTCTCTATGGATAACGGACGGGAGGTGAGCTTGTTTCAACAATTCGTTTTGGGGGGTGCAAGTGCCTGGGAGGGAATTTATTTCCGTTGGGGGTGATTGCGGACATTGTTTTCATACGAAGCTGGGATTATGCAAAGACGCGTGCCCGAGAGCCTTAGCACATGAACATCCATGCACACTTTGCACACACAAGAGCCCAATAAGCACCTGCATATAAACAGATGCATGAGCTGCAGAATACACGTGCCCTAGAAATTCACTCTGTGGACTTATTGCATTTCCTTTGACTTCCAAGTGCTATGCAGATCTCAAATTTCTCCACCTTTACGTAGGCATTTGTGTTCATATGACAGTCAGAATTGGAAGCGTGTTCGACACACATGTAATTTCTAAGGCGAGGTGTTGCAATGCATGAACACATTTACGGACCTGTCGACACACACCCACGCACAAGGTGCGCTCAGGTGTGCAAGCCTGTCTACATGCAATCGCACAAACTTATACTCTGTGTCTCGTGATATTTCGGGGGCGGTGAGGCAGCTTGAGAGGGCCTTGATGTGTGTTCGCGGGAGATGGGGCAATTCCTGCCGATTCGGGCGGGGGGGGGGGCACCCATATGGATTCGGCATGGCGACCTTCGGATTTGGGAGTGGGACATCTTCAACACCTAACCGAATCTCCCCGATTGTCAAACATTTTCGTCGCAAGTGGTAATGCATACAAATATGATTCTATTCAGATAACTTAATCCTAGACCTCGAGGCACGCGTCTGAGACAAAGTGCCTTGAGCTTAAATCATCTCGACTCCACTTCGGCTGGTTGTTATGTTTTCAATCGATTTGTTTGTAACCTGTGCCCCGGGTTTGGCCCAGGCCCAAGCCTGAGCAAACCTAAAAACAACAAAACAACGCAAAGCTCTTTTCATGTCTCTCAAACTCGATGGTCCGCTGATAAGCAACCGGGTGCCGCAGCCAAGAGACTGGGAACTGGCATGTGCCGCAACCCTGCCAAATTGTCAAACAGACTTAAACAAAACAGATGAGGAAATATCCAAATATCATGCCATGGCAATTATTTGTGATTTGTGATTTGTTATCATATATGCCCTACTGACTTATTTGATATGTATTTAAATTTGTGTTGTGCTGGGAGAATGGTGCTACTATAGTATCGGAAGAACCCATACAGATTCACACGGGAACCCCGTAAGGATTTTGGAACAGACTTCACATATTAGGGGTCTACACATGCCATGAAAAGTCAATTTACCCATTATGTGGTTAATGCCATAGGCCCACCGTGTGGTCACAGTACGTGGCCGAGGGCGAGGCGACGACCGACTTGTGCTGTGCTTGTAGGGCCTTCGCATGCTCATGGTTGTATGTGGGCCTTGCAAGCTGTACTAGCCTGTATAATAGGAATTCAGGAACTGCGCATGGCGGATTCATTTCACTTTTATTCAGCACTGCACACTGCGATAAGATGTCTCCTTCTAGCCTAATCTAATGACTATGGTGTGGATCTCTGGGCAGGACTTTATTGTGGACACTTTGCCTTCGGCTTGGGCCAAGGGCTCAGTGCTGCAACATGGGTGGGCGTAGCATTTTGATGGGTAACCAAAGTTCCTATTGGTTAAGCCTGCCGGGCACTTGGCTTCCGGTGGTTTTACCCATGTGAACCCCTTTACAAGCACTTTTTGCACATACGTGCATGGACCATGCTCCGCACTGTCATACCTCGAGATGGATTACTGCTAAGCCCTCACGTTGCGACACGTCCACATAATTTGATAAGACATTCCAAAGCCCACTCCAATGCCACTGTATCAATCTTCTCAACCTCCCATTTTGCACCTTGTTGGGGGGCTTAATTTGACACTCATGGGTTAACCTCACCACTTTGCCGGCACCATAGTACTCACATTTGCAGCAGAAGATGGGCCCTCTGTACCAGGCCAGATGGTGTGAGGGGTGGAGTTCTGCACTATACTAACTGAGCTGTGATGGCGGATTTCCCTGAAACTATACTGTATGTTCTGTATATGCCAAGCAGAACATGACATCAGCTTGTGGACCTAAGCGAGCAACATATAAGAGCTAAACAAGGATTTTCAGAATTTGTGCACACACACACACACATCGGCTTCGACCCAATAGACAAGGTCCCGGATCTCAGGGATCAGATACCTTGCGTAACAACGCGTGGTGTGGGAGTGATTGTGGCCTTGAGCCAGGCTGCCACCCGAACCGGGGATTTATTCGCTGTGTTTGTGCGTGGTGCGCCGAAAATCCGACCAACAACAAAGCAAAATAACTGCAAATATATTATTGTTTTCCCAGTGGCCTCGGCCCCTTGACCCTTTCCCTGCAAATTGTATGCACCAATGATGCCAGTGTGAAATCAATGTGAGATCGAGGTGATACCAGTGTGAAATCGATACGAGAAAAGAGGAAGTGAAACCACCATAGGCCAAGTAAGACCAAGTGAGAGCAGACCCTCACTAACCCCTATCCAGCTTCAACTATCTTCATCTGTAAATAACCTTCAAGATTGTGTGTAATCGCTGTTGGGAAAAAGCCTATGTGAAGATGATGGTTTCCGACAAATAAACATTCACGAATCATCAACGAGACTTGCTTAGGTACTGGATGGTCAAGATGTTGATTTCTCCAGGCTTCAGCATGAACCAGGATGATGAACGAATAAAGGACCCTAGTAGGGGATTGCATCATAGCCTGGCCTACAAAAAATCCTTATTCATATTACTTCTGAAGTTGTCGCACTTAGGGCAAACACTCTGGAATATCTAATGAGTCTTGGTTTTCTCTGCACGCACTTTCGAGATGTCAACATTGGTGCCAATTGTTTTCCGGTCATTGATTGTATTGCTTGCCTTATGTCGTGTTCGAGTAGAAGGCATCAAGACCCTTTTGGGGTTGAACTTCATGGCAAAAGATTACTCCACCTTGACTGTAGTTTATTAAGAAGCACTGGATGGCAAACTGGATCTCCTTCTTTCCAACTCTCGCCCATAGAACTACAATATAGATAGGCTTGGTTTAATCAGAGTATGAGGAGCCACTTTCAATTATTGGCTCCTGAGTAGTATTGCTTATTAAGTATGCATGATTGCATATTGAATGCATATGTATGCATACACATATTCATCGCGAAAACCAGGAGATGGGGTGGGTGGGTGGTGGGACTTCAGAGCCTTCCATGTTTTGAATCCTGTCTACGGAGCCGGGGAGAAAACAACAAATGTGAAATACACATGAGCTACCCAAATGTGGATTACGAATTCATGTTGCTACACATGCTGCCCATATCCTTGTCCATGCACAAGCCTGGCGTTCTTGAGCTACGTTTTCCTACAAATCTTGACCCAAGTAAGCGGTGCAACGAACATCCGAGGCACAACGTGCATGGGTAATTCAGAAACCGTGGCTTAATGAATAGGACATCGACCCAAGCTCGGCACCCTTGCATTTGAGAAAATCTAAACCCAAGCCCCAGATGTTGACTTCTTGACAACTCTTAAGCTTGGCTGGACATCGGATTGAGTGTGGGCTTATGAAGGAGCTTGGCAATGATCAAATGGACGGGATGCCGGACGTCAAAGATGAGACAGCTTAGGGATGCAATCGAGGACATCAAATACGAAACAAATGCCGTGCTCATAAGCACACGATTTAATCGGGCTGGTGACACCTTCAACCGAATAAGCGTTTAGTATGTGTGCCGGCAAGACCCACCGAATGCGAAGACCACCAGATGTCGTGCAAACAACCTCTGCAGGTCTCTGGAACATTGCACAGCAAACCAAAAACTAAGGTTCTCAAGGAGCTGCAACATGTGGTCGAAGTAGTGTGTTTAGAGACTGCTGCTGACGAGTTGAACATGTAGTTACAAATCGTTGAATCTGAACTGTGAACTAATTGACGGTCCAATTTCACTGAGTTGCCAACATAGTTGCAATCGCATTGCAACTTACTTCCCATTGTCGGTCAAGTACTTCAGGCACATTGAAACTCCAATGCGTCCAACATAAAAACTGATACCTGCTCTTTGCATGGGGTTCACAGGAGCCGTCTAGCAATTCAGGCCTCGAAGTAGTTGGCTCGCGGACCGCCGTAGCCCTGCGATATTTACACATGCACTGCTCCAGAAAAACGCATGGAATGAGTGGCATTGCTGCTGGCAAGCATGCACCCTATTTTGTGTACATATATTACACAATGGGCGGGCCATCAATGCATCAAACGGAGCCATATTCATGCTTAGCCAACACGCGATGGGATTTGTTTGCCCCCGATGTTTGTTAGAAGGAGATGGTTCGGGGCTGGTGGAGCGAGGAGGCAAGTTGACTGAGGAAGCGAGAGAGAGAGAGAGAGAGAGAGACACGAAGGAAGACAGATGCAGAGATTGGGAAGGGACGGGAAAGCAAAAAGGAGGGAGGGGAGCAGAGAGAGGAGAGAGGGACACCTGCACACAGAGAGTGAGGTAAAAATGTCGCGTCTCTGTGGACGAGATGACGGCGGATATTAGGTAACCTGCCCCCAGCTTCCCTTATATACTGTCGCATGCATGGACTGGCGGGATGGGATCGCAAAGCAAATTTAAAATGGGATCGTTAAAATACAGGCCGTAAAACAACATAATCAGAAATCCTACCGTTTCTGAAGTTTTGGGCCAAATGCTGGGGACTCTTCAAATACTTAAGTGCAGATTGCTTGCAAGAGGTTTGTTTTCCTGGTGCAACAACTCACTGAAACATATGTAAGTTCAGAATTAGATTTTGGGGTGAGCGTTGCCATTGCATGGACCACAAGAAGCTCAAGTTACAAAGGCAAGTGCCGACCTAATAGAGGTCAGCACCCGCTGAATATTCACCAAGATTTGTCCAACACCCAGCAATTCAACAACCATCGAGATCTGTTCAACAGCTCAATCGCAACTAAGATCCGTTCATTCGCCACCAAGATCTGTTCAACAGCCGATGAGATCCATTCAACATTCGTTCCAGATCCACCAAAATCCTTTCAATGAAAAAATATTGTGGTCATGTAAAGGTAGGGATGCGGGTTAAATGCAAGCATAAAGGTAGAGAGACCCACCAATCTCTTACAACTTATACGGGGCAGCGAAGAACTCGCCTCAGTAGGCTGATTTAATAAATACTGGTTCAGAAGGCTGGGTGGCCATATGTGATAAGCCATGTGTACATACACCTCCAAACCGGTGATAACTCCCTGTTCAACCTAAAGCGCATTACCTGCTCATGGTTTTCACGGCCACAACAAAAACATAACTTGAGATGATCGACAATTGCTTGCCCACCTCGGAAAAAACAAAGATGTGAGAAAGTACTTTGCTCCTCACTTTTGCTTGACATCCAGTACTAGGAGTAGACTTTGCTATTGTTCTCGATGGCCGCTGATTGCTCAGAGTGCAGCACATAGTCCTTGTATTGTGTATGATGTGTTAGCCATGGTTTATGAGTTCGTACGTAGCGTTTGTTATGTGTCGCTTATCATTAATACTATTTATTGTTTAGTTTTTGTGTTTACTAGTATTCACTGTTTAGTGTTTACCATATGACCATATATTATTAATTAGTGTTTACGATATATTGCTTATTATTACTTATGGTGTCTTCTTACTAACATCAAAGTCATGCACAACGACTGTAGCACTAACTGTATAATCAATGTGAAATCAATGTTACCGTAGTAAGGATTCATGTACAATATGTATATGTTATGTTACAGATTTTGAGCCGCAAAGGGCTCTTGGGCTTGCAGTCGCACGGTGCAAGGACCGGACTCGGGCCCAAGGGCCCCTTCGTGGCCAAACATGTATCCCACAGTGTAAAATGTATGTAGACATATGTTTTGAGATTGAAGGGGACCACAGCTCTTTGGAATTTGCTTAGGATTGGATTTATACCCCCATTTTTTATTTTCAAGAATAAAAAGTCAATTTGATGCCATGAAGGTCTTTACAACTTTTATTTCGCAGCAAAAACGAAGTTGAGTGTTCAACTTTTATTTCTCCCATGAAAAATAAGTTGGGGTGAAACCCCTACTTATTTTTCATGGGGAAAATAAAAGTTGGGCACCCAAATTATTTTTTCGCCTCAAAATAAAAGTTGTAAAGACCTTCATGACATCAAACTTACTTTTTATTCTTGAAAATAAAAGTTGGGGGTATAAAACCCAATTCCAAAGAAATACCAATTCGCTGTGGTCCCGGCAATCCCAACATATGTTGTGGTCACGCAAGTTCGATGTTTTCTTACCTGGATCTGCCTTGGCCGGCCGGGCCCGCCGCTCGCCGCCCGCCACCCGCCGCAGCCCGACGCCCGGCCGCCGCCTCCATCCATCTGCATGGCTCCACGGGCCCCTGGGCCCCACGGGCTCTTTAGGCCATGTGGGCCCATGGGCCCCATAGGAAAATTTGGGATTCCCTGGGACCACAGCTCTTTGGAGTTTGCTTAGGATTGGATTTTATACCCCAACTTTTATTTTCAAGAATAAAAAGTGAATTTGATGCCATGAAGGTCTTGACAACTTTTATTTTCGCGGCGAAACAATAAGTTGGGCATCCAACTTATTGTTTCGCCGCGAAAATAAAAGTTGTAAAGACCTTCATGGCATCAAATTTACTTTTTATCCTTGAAAATAAAAGTTGGGGTATAAAAGCCAATTCCAAAGAAATACCAATCCGCTGTGGTCCCGGCAATCCCAACACAAGCCCCTGGGCCCCATGGGCTCTTTAGGCCATGTGGGCCCATGGGCCCCATAGGAAAATCCAAAAGAAACAATTAAAACATCGAATTTGGGCGACCCCGAGCCATCGTATTTCACATGAATTTCACGTTGCCTCTTATACGTGTTGTACATTGACATGGATGAGCTTGCCGGGCGCAGGGTTCTGGAGACAGAGGGAATTTTTTACCAAACTGCCACATTACGACGTGCGAGACACCCAACGGCACAATTTTTTCTCATCAACCCATCGCTGCTCCGACACAAACAGCGCCAATGTAGATCCGACGATCATCTTGCCAGGAATATAGTCGCCATCCGAACCTAGGCAGCCCCATCAATATTGCATTGAAAGGTGCCCTAAACAATTCTGATGCTCGAGAATGGCAACCAAATCCGGTGGCACTGGATAGGGTCCATGAAATTCAAAGTGTCCCTTGGATCATACATATATTGTGAAATTCAATTGGTATCGAATAATGTAATTAAGTTCCTATTAATTTCCCAAGCCATGCAATGCAATAGGCAATGTGAGACCCAAGGGCCAAGAGGATGGCTAAACAAGACTCTGGTTCCGAGCCGAAAGATTACTGACAAACTGACGCTTTGTAGAGTCGGTGAGGTGTGGAGACCTTGGCTTTCAGAGAAATATGCAAAATACATAAACTTTATAATGTTTTCAATATGGTCCCTTTCTGTATCACCGGTCTGACAAATCTACCAGCTATCAAGTGATCATGGGCTTGCCATGCAAATTGCAGCACGAGACTTCAGAAGGTAAACACTGGACTAGAAATTTATTTTCACTGGATTTATGAACATCTAATTGGTCTTCTTAGAAGTTCCATATCTTGATCATGCCACGCTTCTCTGAAGTCCCATGCTTTTGACAATGAACTGGGTGGCTCTTCCCTAAGTGGTTGTCTTTGGAACCCTTTAAGGGAATATATGGGTCACATTTAATATATATATATATATATATATATATTTTTTTTTTCAGAAACTGTAAATATTCGAAGCGACCGAAACGGGTTCCATGAAATTCATCTAATCCTCCCCTTCAGCATGCAAGCATGAATTACAATGTCAAAACCCATTGGAAACTCGCAAACGCTGAGATTTCGAACGAAACACAGCAATAACAAAGATTGATGAGGTCTATACTATCAAGAAGAAAATATATTTAGAAGGGCGAGCTTCCGCTGGAGCATTACATAATACAATAGCTGTAATTCGGTTGCTTAGAACTTTATATTTTCAAGCTGTTTGTGTGTTCGTGCTGGATGCGTTTTTTTTTTTGTCAGAAATGGGTTTCCCAGGACGGGCTGGTAAAATAACTCCCAAAATTGTAAACAACTCCCAAAGTGTTCGGATATTATCGATTGTCCAATTGTTGCACCCATTTTCACAAGCAAATTCGATGTAAAACGCACCCCTGATGCATTTAAATACTTCCCCGACCTCTTTTGAAGAGCTCCGGGGCCGGAAAACACGACACAAAACACGGAACCTTAAAACAAATGACAATTGCCCCGAAACTACAGCTAGGATACATTGGTTCCAGCTGCACTTTTAAGCTGGAATGTTTCGACGAGCCCATCCGGGTGTGTCGAGCTGGAGTGTAATTGCATACGATTTGCGTCCTGTGCCCCCTGCGCTTGTCTCAAGGTCACAAGCAAGGCCCGTGCAAAGGATTCCGGCCTTCATGTTGTTCGCAAAAGCTTTACGCCCCTGCATCGTGCAGCACAAACCAGTGCCTTGTGTCTCCTTCCGTACACCACGTTTTGCAAAATTCAGGAAGAGGATTGGTTCCGCCGCTGGCACCGGCAACTTGAACTCCTTCCGCATGGTAAGTGCTGGTGACACACTTCGTAGCTGAATGCAAAGGGGCTCACAAGCGCCACTGTGTGACCCAACTGCAGACAACCACATGGAATCTTCGCGCCATGTCAAAGCCAAGAAGACAGCTTTCCCGCCAATGGTTATTGGAGTTGGCAGGCTGGTGACTGCTGCCTTTGGATCAGCGAGGTATGTCTCAACAACTTCAGGTGAGAAAGTGAAATTGGTGACGAAGGCCTCGGCAATTGTTCCACCACTTTGCAAGTGTTTGCTCTTCATGTTTTTCATTTGGTCAGCAGCCTTGCTAAGATCTTGAGCTTCTTTTTGGGAGCATACCAAGACAGTATTTGGCGAGACATCAAGATTGCCGTTGTGGATGACACCAATGACTTTTTTGATCAGAGCCTTGTCCACATCAGTCAAGGACACACCTGCATGCTCGGCAGCTTCAAGCCATACATATGGCTTGCCATCATGGCTCACCATGCCTGACGAGATCTCCTTCGTTGTCGCCTCCAAGGAGCAGAGGTCAAAGACCCCAAGGCAGCTGGAGATGTTCGAAATGATGTCGTCCTGTGAGAAAGCCATGGATTGGGGAGTGTCCAGTGACACTTGAAACTGAGATAACAGATAGATGAAAGTAAAAGGGACCAAGGAATCCTCAGCAAAAGTTCCGCTTGAGCCAAAATGGCTACGGCAGAGGGAAATGCTGGAAAGGTACGTTTGACGAAATTGGGCACGAACTGGACCCAGAATCGAGAGTTCTCTCAATTTAGACTTGATTTATGCACACAATTTCGAAACGAATGCCATGAACGCCACCGAATTGCATAGAAATGTTTAAAATGCTTCAACAAATAGGTTTGGGGTCTGGGTCTGGGGTCTGGGTCGGGGTTTTAGGGTTTCGGAAATGAACACAAATATGTGAGAAAAAAGGTGAAAGCACACCCACATTGATTTAACAACTTCGAATATCAGTGGACACTGTCAAGTTTCAGGCGGCATGACATTGCAAACCTGGACCCCGCCCAAACAAAAAAAAACGAAATGAAACAACAACAAACAAAACACATAACAACTACGGCAACATACAACCCAGGATTTCTCGGGCAAGCAGAATCAACTTCGAACTGTTTGTTTTCTAGATTTTTGCCTGAACCCTCGTCCGGGACAATTTCCATTGTATCAGGTCGCCGAGACGTCGGATTTACTGATGTTTTGTGCCTGTAGCGTCCTTGACCGACAGTTTCGTGTCCGGATGCATATTTTGGAACCCCTGTCGGAAAAACACTTTTCAAGTATACCCGAGCAATGGCGGGACAACTACCCACACGGCCCATATCCGCCACCGAGCCTCTGGCACCAGTGGAAGGCTCACGAGGAGTTTTAAACTGACGTTGGTTCAATTGAATTGTTTTGAGGGACTACAAGGTCACGAGGCATGACTCTTCTATTTTAAGATCGATGTGTTCGGGACAGTTTGGTATGGTAACAAATGGGGGGGGTCGTCACAACTATCTGGTAAACGAACTTATGCGAACTCCATTTAGACCAACAAATATGCATACATACTCGATGTTGCAAGTTTTGGTGAAAAAATGTTTTTTAGAGTAGTCCATTTGGACCAACAAATACTGGGTCCAACTCACAAATAGCCCGTTTTTTGTCTGTTTTTGCAATTTCAAAAGTCAACTTTGTCTTAACATTTTCAAAAAGTGAGAAATCTCGAATATAATCGAAAAGTGACAATCAAAGTGACTCCCAATGACCCCCAAAGGCGCTTCAATGGACCCCAAATGGAGCCCTAAAGGCGACAAATGGAGCCCCACTGGACCCTCAAAGGCGACAAATGAAACCCAATGACGCCCCCAGAGGCGCCCCAATGGACCCCCAAAGGTAACAAATGAAGCCCCAAACGCCATCCAAAGGCACCCAAGGCAGCCCAAGGGTTCCCAAAGACCACCGAAGACAGGCCAAAAAAGCCCAATGAAACCTAAAACTCAAAAAATTGCCATAATGGTGTCCTTTAGGAGTCAATACCCTCATTTTGATGTACCAAGCGGCATTTCAAACATAAACTTCAAAACATCGCGCTAGTGACACCCTTTAGGCTGCAATATTATGGTAGGGTCACTTGTTTTACTGTACAGAGCGGCTGTCCGCATGTCAATGTCACATGTGTGCTTTATTTTTTTGTTGCTAGTCTACTGTATTCCGGCACGAATGTCCCCAACAACAAACATTGAACAAAAAACAATACACAACTAGCAATAAACAACAAAAGCCTTAACCCTGAATCCTTGCACATTTAGCCAATACATGTGCACCTTCAATGTGTCTTCTATACTATCCAGAACCCCGAGTGCATAGGCCCTCCACATGCCAACATCACATGTGTGTTTACGTGGGAGCAGCTGTACTCCGGCACGAATATTTTTGTATGGTTCCCCCCCCCCCCAGAAAAAAAAACGGGATAGTGGTCGTTTGTACTATAGAATATTGTAAAATCATGGCTGATTTCAATGTCCCCAGCGGGGGTGCTTCAATGTCTTTTCAATGTCCCCAGCTGGGGTGCTTTCAATGTCCCCAGCGGGGGTGCTCTCAATGTCCCCAGCGGGAGTGCTTTCACCCTTAATCCTTAATCCTTCATTCCTTCATCCCTAATAATCTTTAATCCCAAACAAACAACCAACCAAACACGCAACCAACCAAACAAACAAACGAACGAACGAACAAACAAACAAACAAACAAACAAACAAGCACACGAACAAACAAAACAAAACAAAACAAAACAAACAAACAATCAATCAAACGAACAAACAAACACACGAACAAACAAACAAACGAACGAACGGACGAGCAAACAAACACACGAACGAACATACAAACAAGAAGCAAACAAACAAACAAACAAACAAACAAACAAACAAACAAACACACAGACACCCAGACACACAATCACACAAACAAGCAAAAAAAAACAAGCACACAAACATTTTGCTGTTTCACTTTTTAATATTTATGCCTTTGTTTGTTTCAGCTGGCTCTCTAACTCGTGAACGGAAACACAGCAACGAACAACAAACAACAGACAACAAGCATGTGCACCTTTATTGAGCCAGAACAAGGCACGGTGGCGGGTAGGCCGAAGGCAATTGGATAAATAAAGACGAAATCTGCTTCCCAAACCACACAAGCACGTAAAAACGCATAAATTATGGGGGGCACCTCTTCTAACATAGGCACACCTTCGCAGCCAAACACTCCAAAAGGCTTCTAAAACTAATTTTGAGCGCATATTTACGATGGTTTGCGCACATGCAAACACAACAATAAAACACCATGTTTTTGAAACACCCCGGCCGCACGTGGGCTACCCCCGTTTTTTTGCACTTTTGCGCGGTAAGAAACACTCCCCCTCACCTGGTGGCAACTGGTTGGCTGGGTGGGTTGGTGGCTGGTTGGTGGGTTGGCTGGGTTGGCTGGGTTGGCTGGCTGGTTGGCTGGGTTGGCCGGATGGCTGGTTGGCTGCTGATTGGTTGCTGGTTGGTTGCTGGTATGGTAAATTGGTTTCGATATAATCTAATATATCATATGATTCCTCAAACATACTTGCGCTGAGGGGTTCTTACTTGGTTCTTGTAGAATTGGCCCTGAAACCCGGGTCTGCTCGTCGCCAGCCTGGCAGCCTGGGTACCTAAGTCTAGGTACAGCTTGAAATCCAGGACTGCTCGTCGCCAGCCTGGGTACCTAAGCCTAGGTACCTCAGCCCAGGTACCTAGATAGGTTGAATTCCAGGATTGCTCGTCGCCAGCCTGGGTACCTAAGCCTAGGTACCTCAGCCCAGGTACCTAGATAGCCTGAAATCCAAGGATGCTCGTCGCCAGCCTGGGTACCTAAGCCTGAGTACCTCGGTCCAGGTCCCTGGAATCCAGGACTGCTCATCGCCAGCCTGGGTGCAGCCTGGGTACCTCAGCTCAAGTACCTTGAAATCCAGGATAGCTCGTTGCCAGCCTGGGTACCTAAGCCTAAGTACCTCGGCTCAGGTACCTGGATAGCTCGAAATCCACGATTGCTCGTCTAGCCTGGGTACCTAAGCCTAGGTACCTCAGCCAGGTGCCTGAAATGCAGGATTGCTCGTTGTCAGCCTGGGTACCTAAGCTTAGGTACCTCAACCCAGGTACCTAGATAGCTTGAAATCCAAGATTACTCGTCGCCAGCCTGGGCTACCTCAGCCCATGTACCTAGATAGCTTGAAACCCAGGATTGCTCGTTGCCAGCCTGGGTACCTAAGCCTAGGTACATAGATAGCTTGCAATCCAGGATTAGTCGCCGCCAGCCTGGGTACCTAAGCCTAGGTGCCTCAGCCCAGGTCCCTGAAATCCAGGAGTGCTCGTGGCCAGGCTGAATGCCAAAGCCTTGCTACCTCAGCCCAAGTACCTAGATAGCTTAACATCCAGGATTGCTCGTCGCCAGCCTGGGTACCTAAGCCTTGGTACCTCAGCCCAGGTACCTAGATAGCTTGAAATCCAGGATTGCTCGTCGCCAGCCTGGGTACCTAAGCCTAGGTACATCAGCCCAGGTCCCTGATATCTAGGATTGCTCGTCGCCAGCCTGAGTGCCTAAGCCTTGGTACCTGAGCCTAAATACCTACATAGCTTGAAATCCAAGATTGCTCGTCGCCAGCCTGGGTACCTAAGCCTGGGTACCTCAGCCCAGGTACCTATATAGCTTGACGTCCAAGGATGCTCGTCGTCAGCCTGGGTACCTAAGCCTAGGTACCTCGGTCCAAGTCCCTGAAATCCAGGATGGCTCATCGCCAGACTGGGTACTTAAGCCTAGGTACCTCGGCCCAAGTACGTTGAAATCCAGGATTGCTCGTCGCCAGCCTGAGTACCTACGCATAGGTACCTCAGCCCAGGTACCTACAGTAGAAAGCTTGAAATCCAGGATTGCTCGTCGCCAGCCTAGGTACCTAAGCCTAGGTACCTCAGCCCAGGTCCCTGATATCCAGGACTGCTCGTCGCCAACCTGAGTGCCTAAGCCTTGGTACCTGAGCCTAAGTACCTACATAGCTTGAAATCCAAGATTGCCCGTCGCCAGCCTGGGTACCTAAGCCTAGGTACCTCGGTCCATGTCCTGAAATCCAGGATTGCTCATCGCCAGCATGGGTACTTAAGCCTAGGTACCTCGGCCCAAGTACCTTGAAATCCAGGATTGCTCGTCGCCAGCCTGAGTAGCTACGCATAGGTACCTCAACCCAGGTACCTAGAAAGTTTGAAATGCAGGATTGCTCGTCGCCAGCCTAAGTACTTAAGCTTAGGTACCTCCGCCAAGGTCCCCTGAAATCCAGGATTGCTCGTCGCCAGCCTGAGTACCTACACATAGGTACTTCAGCCCAGGTACGTAGATAGCTTGGTCGACAGCCTGGGAAACTAAGCCTGGGTATCTCAGCCCAGGTCCCTGAAATCCAGGATTGCTCGTCGCCAGCCTAGGTACCTAAGCCGTGGTACCTCAGCCCAGGTACTGCGAAAGCTTGAAATCCAAGATTGCTCGTCGCCAGCCTGAGTACCTAAGCCTAGGTACCTCAGACCAGGTACCTAGAGAGCTCAAAATGGGGGATTGCTCGTCGCCAGCCTGGGTACCTAAGTCTAAATACCTCAGCCCAAATCCCTGAAATCGAGGTTGCTCGTCGCCAGCCTGGGTACGTATGCCTAGGTACCTCGACCCAAGTACCTAAATACCGTGAAATCCAGGATTGCTTGTCGCCAGCCTAGGTACCTAAGCCTAGGTACCTCAGCCAAGATCCCTGAAATCCAGGACTGCTCGTCACCAGCCTGGGTACCTAAGCCTAGGTAGTAGGTACCTCAGCCCAAGTACATAGATAGCTTGAAATCCAGGATTGCTCGTCGCCAGCCTGGGACCTAAGACTAGGTACCTCAGCCCAGGTACCTAGATAGCTTGAAATCCAGGATTGCTCGTTGCCAGCCTGGGTACCTAAGCCTAGGTACCTGAGCCCAGGTACTTAGATAGCTTGAAATCAAGGATTGCTCGTCACCAGGCTGGGTACTTAAGCCTAGGTACCTCAGCCCGGGGGCCTGAAATCCAGGATTGCTCGTTGCCAGCCTGGGTACCTAAGCCTAGGGACCTTTTTTTTTTTTGCTGTGTGTGGTCATGGCGTCGAATTGGTTTAACAATCTCACATGAACCCCGAGGGTGAGCCCCTCGTATGCTATGATATGATAAGTAGGGGCATGATTAGTTAAACTGAGAGAGAGAGAGAGAGAGAAACCGGAAACACACACACACACACCCGAACACCGGCGGCGGCGGGCGGCGCGCACACAACGGCCCACCCAAAACAAACCCAAAACAACTAATCACAAGCCCTTACTTGTATAATCGAGATTGCAATGCACAAGCAGCTGGCTCACCAGCCATAAGGCTCAGCAATCCTCCAATCCAGGCCCCCCAGCAAAGAGGAAGCGGCTGGGGGCCCTCCAAATCTGGCCATCCTTCGACCAGGGCGATTCACCCATGAAGGCCGGAATCTCAAATCACAGCCTCTAACTTTTGCCGCAATCTCAAATCGCAGCCTCTAACTTTTGGCCAACCATGACTGGCTCAGCCCTTGCCCTTCTTTTTGCCCCTGTGCTTACCCTTCGCCACGGCAAGCTCATGCTGGTCTAGAAGGTGCTCCCATGTGTCGACTAAGCGCCTGTCGGTAGGACTCCAACGCGGCAGCTCCTTCATCATGATCTTGCATTGCTCAATGTCGCTCCCGTCCAGCAACACCGTGTCAGAGCCAATGCAACCATAATGATAGCCATCCTCAAGCACATGAAGGTTATGCATTACAACGTCGGTGCCAACAACGGAGCCCACAGCAGTGTGCTCGCGAACATTGTCGACAACATCCGCCCAGCACTGCACCTTACCCGGGATCATAATTTTGATGTCAGCCCCTGGCATGGGCACCTCAGCCCCGACAACGTTCAGAGCTACATCATTCGAAGCCTTCTTGTCAACAGCCACAACCATGCCATCGACCTCATCAGCAGCGCCCTTGCCAACAGCAGGAGCTAGAGGGCCGCCCGGCCCATCAGCAACCTCATAGGCAATGTCTGCCCAACTAGCAATGCAGCCAGGCGACTCGAACTTCTCATCGCACCCGATGCTGAAGGACTCCACAGCTGCATGCATGGGAATATCCGTGCCAACTCCAACAGAAGTGGACCCATACACCGCAAGCTCGCCATTGCCTGTATCCATGCCACTGCTATCATATTCCTGTGCAGTCTTGGTCGCTTCGTCAGCAACAACTGCATCATCTTCTGATCCATCAGCCTCGCCCTCTGCACCCTTGTCAGCCTGCACATCATTCTCCTGGCTAGCCTCCATGGCCTGAAGCACCTTGGCCTTGAGGTCTTTGCACCAGGTGCTGTCGATGTGCCTCAGAATCGCATAGGCACCATTGAGGCTCCGAAGCTGGCACCTGGCTTGCGGCTCCAGCCCCCCTCGAACCAAGGAAGTAGCCTGCCATAAGCCCTCGCAGTGCACTGCCTTTTGCTCGCTTATCATGGTGGTCAACTCCTCCGCCAAATCTCTAGCAAGCACGGCCTTGTATGCAATGATGGCACTGACTCCCAAGCTGCTTGCCTCTTGCCCTCCAGCGGAGCCCTCGGCAATGCTCTCGACATCACTGCCCCCTCTGGAGCCTTTGACCGAAGCAGCTCGGCATAGCACCATGTTCACCGTGGCTTTCTTTTGCGAGTTGTTCAACACGGAACTCGCCCAGATCGCCTCAACGTCACTCAGAAAGGATCGCTCCATTCTGAAACTCCAGCAGCTACAAAGGAGGCAACTGAAGACCGCTTGAGCCAAAATGGCTACGGCAAGCCTAGGGACCTCAGCCGCCCAAGTACCTAGATAGCATGAGTTCCAGGATTGCTCGTTGCCGGCCTGGGTACCTAACCCTAGGTACCTCCGCCCAAGTACCTAGATAGCCTGAAATCCAGGATTGCTCGTCGCCAGCCTGGGTACATGAGCCGAGGTACCTTAGCCCAGGTACCTAGCTAGCTTGAAATCCAGGATTGCCCGTGGCCAGCCTGGGTACCTAACTAAGCCTAGTAGGTACCTCAGCCCAGGCCTCTGAAATCCAGGATTGCTCGTCGCCAGCCTGGGTACCTAAGCTTAAGTACCTCAGCCCACGTACCTAGATAGCTTGAAATCCAGGATTGCTCGTCGCCAGCCTGGGTACCTAAGCCCAGGTACCTCAGCCCAGATACCTAGATAGCTTGAAATCCCGGAGTGCCCGTCGCCAGCCTGAGTACCTAAGCCTAGGTACCATAGCCCAGGTACCTAGATAGATTGAAATCCAAGATTGCTCGTCGCCAGCCTGGGTCATTAATCCTAGGTTCCACAGCCAAGGTCCCTGAAACTCAGGATTGCTCGTCGCCAGCCTGGGTACCTAAGCCTGGGTACCTCAGCCCAGGTACCTAGATAGCTTGAAATCCAGGATTGCTCGTCGCCAGCCTGGTACCTAAGCCTAGATACCTTGGCCCAGGTAATAGCCATGCATTCCTTCCAACACGATTGTAAGATTGTAAAATACTGTTTGGGGTCCACGCGTAGGTGTCATATATTATATTATATAATGTCAGATGCCTAGACCAAGGTAAGGGTCATGGCACAGCAAAGCGTTTGAGTGCATACTATCACGTCCCCACTACACACAAGCACGTCACATCATCTCCCCACTACACACATACCTGCTCACTGCCATCTGAGTTCTCCGAAGGCGCGACGTAGGCCTGGAGTAAGAGAATCAAATCAAGCCCTAGGAAATTAAGGTGGGCCCCAATTGGAAAGTACCAGGGGAAACACGTGTGCATCCATGTATACATATATCATATATATATATATATATGTATGTACTTGTAAAAAACAACTTGCAATCCGTGTGTCTTTGAATTTTATGTTGTGAATTTCGAATTCATGGAAGGATGCCTACACCTTGCCCACATATGCCAAAGCAAAGAAGAACACCAAAAACTGTGGCCTTCGGCAGCCGCCCACCTGCATGGTCAATCAAAACTGTGTTTGTGGACATGGCAATGCCATCCGCAAGTAAATTCTGGGTGAGCAATTTGCAATGTAGATGCGAAAGGGTGCCAGTCCCATTAATACCTAATGATTGCACTCTGTATATATGTGTATATATACATAAGCAAAAGTTTAACAGGAGTCAGAATGGATAAATAGTATAACCTGAATTGGAGCCTAAACTACTAGATATTGCGATCTGAAATTGGTATCTGTCTTGGTAACTTACATTCCGCCAAGTATAGTTTTAGACTGCATTTACCAATATATTCCTTGATAGACTCGGGTATCATCATCCCTTTAGGTGGCACATGTGTGCTCGATTTCGCAGGGGAAGAAAAAACACAAGAAGGAACCTTCAACTCCTTATGGCCTGACAAGCTGCGAGCCGCGGCTTGAAAGACACTTGTTTAGCACAAACTGCTTTCAACCATAACTTAGCAAACGTGTGCCCCTCTGGAATCGACAGAAGGTCACCGGAAGTCTTCCAAAATCAACAATGAGAAAGAACAACAACACATGTACCGTAGTTGTTAGGCTGTGCCTGTTCATAGCTTCCTTAATTTACTGAGTGGGCCGGTTGGATTTCCAGTGTGGGTCGCTTTGATATAAGAATAAAAGTATAGCTTTAGACTCGGCATTAAAGGTGGCCGACCACATATATTTTGAAAGGCTTCCCTGAATAATGTTGCAATCTATGATGAAACATAATCGAAACCTCGCACGAGGCGCTCTTGGAGGCGCTGGAACCGGAATATTTGGCCTCGAACCATTAATCAGGGCTGCAGACCGCCATGATTTGGATATGACATGACATACTGGAGGCTTGGACGGTTTCGGGGGACTTGCGATGAGGCCGATGAAGCTGCCATGTGTATTATTCTTTTGTGTGTTTTGACTAGCTGAAGTTGAATATATTTTGCAGGTGCTCTTGAGGGTCTGAAGCTGAAAGCAGCAATTCCCCTCGCTCGTCGAGAGGGTTGAAGCTGAACACCTAAATTTCACTTGCAAGTGAAAGACTCAAGCTGGCCACATATATTTCCTGTTGCATTCAAAAGATTCTCCATACAATTGTATGACAAGTTACTAGCACGACGGCTTGCATCAAACGTTCTGGGCCGCATCCGCCGAATCAAGTGGAAACAAAGTCGAGCCAGATAGGTTAGAACCTGGGCTGCGCGAAGTTACTAGAAAGCCGCCGGCCCCTCTCTGAGGGGCCGCAGCCGCACACGGCTGCGGAGATGGAGTTCGACATGCTTGTAAGTGTTAGCAGTTGTCAGAAGCAGTTGCTTATTAGCAGTTGTCAGAAGCAATTGCTTATTAGCAATTGTTAGTTATCAGGTTGCTGGTTTCTGTCTGCTGTCTGTAATGGGTGATTGGTCTGGGGGGGCCCAAACCCGGTAATTTCAGCCGCTTTTGCATAATATATGATTTGGGAGCCCCCGGACATCAGCAAAAATGCATAGGACCTCTAACCTCTTTGCTGTACGCTCAAACACGAGAAAACATGAGCCCAGGGTAACCAAAGTCTTCCCAAACGATGCACGTAGAAGTTGACTTTTCCTAAATTGGAAATCTAACGCAAACGATTGTATTTACAACATTTCCAGCACATCCGGGCATGGCATCCTGGTGCCATGTCCACTTCCAAATCACCAAAAAACAACTCTGGAATCCATACTGCAATTTGGTGATCCTGATTACGAGATAAAAAAAAACTAACTCCGGATTTTTTTGAATTTCAAACTTATCGAAACCCGTCGACTCTTCGGTCGAATGTCTGTTAAAACCCGTATAGGCAGGGGGATAGGGTATACCCTATCCCCTTATCCCTTTCCCTGCTGAGGCCCTCCCCAGCCAGAGGCTCCAAAACATGTGAAAACTCGATAAAACGTAAAAAGCGCATGTGTCGCTTATGTTTTTTAACTGCCGCGGACCCCCTTGCAACGCATTCCAACCATTTCCTCGTATTTTACAATATTTTGTGCTTCCGACTGCCCTAGCCTTCGAAATTCCATGTCTACCCCCCGGGCTCCATGTCTGGCATCTGGTTTCCATGTCTGCCCCCCCGGTGTCCGAGATAGCCTCGTGGAGTTGCGCAGCTGCCTGCCGGGGTTTTAAACTTCTGGGGCCATTTGGCAACCGAGGCACAGAAAGCTCAAATCCGTCGACGCTCGGTCAAAGTGTATCCTAGACCCCTAGTGGGGTATAGAGTTTACCCTATCAACCTAACCCCACCCTTGCTGACCCCTGTCCGGACAGATGTGCAAAAACATACAAAAATATATAGTTTTTGCAAAAACGACAGTTTTAATCACATTTGTGAGCCCTTGTGGCTCCATCAGGGAATCATGTTTTTGATTTTCCGGTCCAGGCTTCGCAATTCCATGTCTGACTCCCCGGATTCCATGTCTAACACCCGGGTTCCATGTCTCACCCCCCTGCCCGGGCGGTCCAGGCTTCGCAGTTCCATGTCTGCCCCCCTGTGTCCGAATAGCAGCGCAAGGTTGTCCGGCGCCGAAGGCGGCGCGAAGCGCCGCCCCGACCGACCGCCCGAAGAACGCTGAGCGCCGAAAGTGCGATCGGCGAGCTGGCAAGGCACGTACAAAAACACAAGACAGCAAAAACATGGATGTTCCTTACACGGCCAAGGTAAGATAACGAGGCATCGGCGGCAACAATCGTTAAGGAATCTATTAAAATCAACACCTGGACTACGAGGTGTCCTGCTGGGCATCCCTTGAGGACCGCAGGGTCATGAAAATGGAGCCCCCGGGTACCCAACTGCAACCCCAAGATGCTAAAATGGAAGTCCCTGGACTCTCAAATCAGTGCCGTTTTCTTGTCTTTCTCATTCCACATTCTACAACCACCAGCTTCCTGCTCACAGGGGGGCCGCGGTAGAGGGCGCAGCCCCTTACAACTACGGAGCGGTCACTCCTAACTTTACTCATTTCAATTTGCCCCAAAACGAATACCCACATCTCGATGCATGCGACAAACTGCACAGCAATTTTCGATACTACAGAAGATATTATGCATGGGATCAGCCAGTACTACAAACTCTAGCCCGTCAAGCATGCACACCGTTGGCACTGCTGAGCCCCTTCAACGCCACACCTCAAGCTGGAGCGCGTATCTTCCTAGATGGATTCAAAAACAAAAAACATGAAGGCGAGAACATATGTGGCATAAGTGGGGTCGCCATGAATACTGGAGCTGATGAGAGCTGACGATGCTTCTGTTTGCTTTGGACTTCCACTGGAATACAATGGGCAGGGTCCCCGACCTTAGACCCCAGGTAGATCAACTTTAAAGGAAGATGCTCTCCAACTCCAGGTAGACTGCTTCATAGACATTGACAGGAGAGAGCTGGCTGACAGCATTTAATTCGATTCGCCACACCCTTGCGACTGGGCACAGACATATGCTTTGAGGTCGGTCTGCTGTCAACAAGAGCGCAAGCAATCATCATATCGCTCACAATCAGGGCACTGCTGCCAAGCCTCCCTGTAGCAGTCAGCAGTTGGCTCGTCTCCACAAGCACCATATGCTGCTGAGCGCTGATTGATGCAACGCTCGCACGATTTCAATGTGTTCTGACACTTCTTAACACATGGGTTATGTGCCAGTTTGGCTGCTTGCCCGGCCGCTGCGCTCAGCAGCGAGCTGCTCCTGAGGGTCGGGCTTGGCAACTTGAGGTTGCGTATGACCACCCCAGATTCAGCTGGGGAGGAAAGCCTATTTTCTTTGGCAGGAAATTGGCTTGCAGGTGACCCAATGGTACACACCGCCAAGGTCAACAAGGCAAAGGACAAACGCAACATGTGCTCCATTAGCTTCTATACATGGAATGTTAGGTGCTTCTTCTCATGGCCGACAAGGCCAAACGAAACCTCCACAAGCCTTGCCCTGCTGAGGCTCGAGCCGGATCAATATGTATTGCCACTTCATCGTCAAGGGCAATGTAGTACATACTACAATAGGGTGCAACACTCAATTATTTTTTATTAGGCCATCCCATCCCGCAATCTTAATTTCAAAGAAATGTTTGGGGCGAAATAAAACACGCATAACCATGAAATTAACAAACACACACACACACTGTACTCAACTGTTGCAACCCAATTCAAAACATGTGTTTGTGTCAAAGATGAACTAATAAACATAATATCTGAACACAACGTCAAATTTGACAACCTAAGCAAAACACCTAAAACTGGCCATCTGTGTAACTTCAACAAGAACACCACATTGAGCTCATCATCCCCACTTTGGAGAACAATGCAAACCAACTAAGTGCACCATGGAGCAACACAAGGCTACTCATGTTTATCTTTGTGCTATATATATATATGTGTACATCTATTATTTTGCAGAAACGAAAGACGCGTGTGTATATATATATATATAATATATATATATATATATCAAAAAATATACATATATATATAGCAAAAAGGTAAACACGGACAGCTCCATGTTGCTCCATGTTTGCTGTAGTGTGGTTGAGGCGTTTTTGTTCCAATTTGTCTGCTTCAATGTGTTATTCCACCGATTTACTACATCTGCATGCATTGACTATCATCGGCCCGATCTTGACACACATCTGACACAAATACGACATTGTACAATATACTATACCATAATAAGGCCATTGTTCGTGTAGTATCAAGTATTTGAACGATTTGCAATCGCATGATATGCATATTCTAGTGGTTATAATTCTTGGAAGATCTAACAAATACCAAGTAAGTGTGCAAATAAGCTACTATCACATACTATAAGCTACCGTATAATACTACAAGCTACCAGAAGATATGGTGTCTGCCAATGGCCTCCATCTAAACATATTATACAATACTGTCAAACCGTATTCCGCGCTATAATTACTTCACTTAAGAACATTTTAGTGGGTTTGAAGTAGAGGTGGCTTACCCAATATCTGGGTCTCTCAGGAATATCTAAGACTATATTCTATGAGGATCCAATAGAATCAAAGGTTGTCCAATGATTTATAAGATGTTCCAACCACATCAGATAAATATCGGACCCACACAAATCCATGTGTTTGATCAAAATTCTGCAGCTATCTATGAATTGCAAAACAATATCCGAGAAAATACGGTACTCTCCGATAATATCCAAAACTTACTAAAGAACTATACGGATCCGCAACGACAAATAAAGAAACACCCAGACATCCATAATATAAACCCTATTTCAATGGAACCCTACTACTTCCTCGTTGATTTAAGATACAACAACACACTCCAACACAATACCTATTATTGAGACTATTATGACACAACCGTTGTCATGATTTGGTGGGGAACTCTTCATAATTTATTCGCACTTGTCCCTAATGGTCCTGAGATGCCAAAGTTCACAGTTCAGAGGGTTATTGTTTGCGTTGCAGGGTCCTGCTAAAATTAGTTCATTGAAAATTGTGCATTGGTCTTGGATTTCGATTGCCGGCTATCGGTTGGATATACATCGTTGGATGACGACTAAATGCGTAAGAAAACCAACACACACATATAGTCATCATTTAATATCATGCATTTGACCCCAAGCGCATGTACCGGACTCACAATTAAACAATTATTCCAAAGGATTTCGGGTGTTGTTCGGATAGGTCCCTGGCCAATACGTCCCCAGCGGCAACATCGGCATCAACACTAGCATCAAGGTCAACACAAGTGCCATTGCTATCTATCTGGACATTCTCGAAAACGACAGGAGTGATAGCAAGAACAACAGAAAGAGCAACAAACAAGAAAGAAGCAATATGAATGAGCAGTGTGGGGCATATGAAGGAGAGCACATGTGTAAGCAAGAAAGCAACACACATGCGTAAACAAACCTCAAAATTAATCCCGTGCCAGCTCTGCGACCGCGCTCCCACACGAACACAATAGTAAGAGCATAGAAGAATTTAGAAAGCAAGTGTTCTCAGAGCGGTGTGCGGATGAACATGCACACACACCAGCACACCGCACCCATTGCCCATGTGATAGGCACCAGAACATGCGCGGCCGTTCCGGCCCGTATGGCCAAGCATGCATGTTTGCATCTTTCAACGTCGACACCGATTACACCAGTTGGCCCACTGCAAGGCTGCACTAATCGGGAGCCTCCTCCACAGCGTCCACGCCTATGTCGCTGGCGCAACAACTTCAAGGCTGCGTTTGCCTCTCGCCACCTGGCGCCCGCTTGCTCTGATTCTAATTGGCCTTGAGCCGCCCACAGCTTACTGCTTGCAACCTGCACCTGAGCTTCAGCAACGGCCGCCCTCATTTCTGCCGATTTGCAAGCTTCAGCACGGGCCTCCGCCTGTCTCAAGTCCTGCGCTACGAGATCAAGCTCACAGTCCATGACAAGACATTCTGTATTGGCCGCTGTGGCCATGGTCTCATGGTGCTCCTGGGCTTCCTTCAGTGAAGTCTGCAATGACTGGAGTTCGGCACGCTTAGCCCTCGCTTCCACAGCCACTTCAGCTACTGCCGTAGCTGCGGCTTCACAATGCTCTGACGCAGTGGTTGCATCGAGTAACTCATCTGCAACAACTTGGAGCCTGTATGTTTGCGCGTGTCTTTCCTCCACCGCTTCAGCCGAAATTTGATCCGCAACCGCTTGTAATTCAGAGTGTCTGCGCTGCACCACCTCGCTTGCAACAAAGGCCATATCAGCTGTGGCTTTTTGAACTCGAACCTCGGCACGCGAGGCTTCGAGTTCTGCTTCCAACGTCCTCAGGCGGAAATCCTCCTCCTGCAAGTGAGACAAAACAGCATCAGCCTCTTCCCCTACACAACCATTCCTTTCCACGACTTCCTCCAGCATTTTCATCTCCGAGTCTGCTTCACGTGCTTTCAATTCCTTGTTAACCAGGTCTGCCCTTGCCGCATCGCGTAACTCTTGCGCCGCCTCTGCAAACTGAGCACTTTTTGTATGTGCATTGGCAAGGACAGAGCAAATAGCTTCGGATTGCACTTTCCGGGAGAGTGTCTCTTCATGGACAAGCTTCAGACGTTCTTGCACTGCCTTGAGTGCAGAAGATTTACCATCTATTGACTTCATCCTGCCAGCAGCAATGTAAGCAGCCGCAAGAGTTGCAGTTTGTGCCGTGGCAAAGTTGTCTGCAACCATGAGCTGCCCCTGCAACAATTGCAAGCTAATACCCTCATCCAGGGTTCCATCGCCAGCCGCGGTTGCATCTTGAGTATCCCTATCAACCTCACTGTGAGCTGCAACAGATGTTAAGGTTTCCATGAATTCGAAGTCTCGTAATCGTGTCTCCTGCATTTGACACTTTCTTGCTAGAGCTGAAGCCTCGTTCTCCAAATTGCAAATGCAGTCGAGCTGTTCCTCAACTCGAGCAGCCAGTGCTTCCTCTATCGTATTCTCCAAATGTTCCGCCGCCGCCTGTGGCCCCGCTGCATGCTCGCCAACCTGCACACCACGCTGAAAGGATGTCTCCGACTCACGCAGAGCTGCTGCATCCCTTTCACTCAAAGCCGATTCTAACCTCATCTCCAGAGAAATTTCCTGATTGCAATATAATACCTGCGCGGCTCTTGCTGCCTCACGGGCGCCCTCCAACTCGGCGAGACCTTCATGGTTCTGCCCAACACTGTGCTTCTTTTCCCACTGGGCCTTAAGCAACGCCTCCTCGGTCTCATTGGCACGTTTATTGGATCCAACAACCTGCTGTTCGTATTCCTTGCAATGAGTTTGCAAGGCCGTTTGCTCGTTTTCCAAAGCAACATTCTCAGCCTTTAGACATCCAACTGTCTTCTCTTCAGTGCTAAGAGCAACCTTAACATGAATAGAAGCAGCCTCTGCTTCCCGCAGTTGCTCTCTCAAGGATTCTGCAGTTGCCTGGGCTGATGTAAGCTCCTTTTTTGAAGCAGAGCCACCCATGTTTGCGGCATTTTTT